>ENA-ORSL01002968-ORSL01002968.1-human-gut-metagenome-genome-assembly--contig:-NODE-2968-length-11530-cov-5.178039_pt1 | contig 11530 bp, 9 predicted proteins | sample MGYA00242190_ERZ509157 | MGnify/ENA primary metagenome ERZ509157 (study PRJEB26280, sample SAMEA2338664) | human gut metagenome | biome: human gut; feature: human-associated habitat; material: faeces...
GGCGAGCTGGAATTCTGCCACAACCCGTTCTCCATGCCCAACGGCGGGCTTGAAATTCTGGAAAAGGCGGAGCGCGGCGAGATCGACCCGCTGACCATCAACGCCTTCCAGTACGACCTCGTGTGCAACGGCGTGGAGCTGTCCTCCGGCGCGGTGCGGAACCACGATCCCGAGATCATGATTAAGGCATTTGAGCTGGTGCGGCTCGGCGAGGACGACGTGAAGGCGAAGTTCCCCGCAATGTACAACGCGTTCTGCTACGGTGCGCCTCCCCATGCCGGCATTGCCCCGGGCGTTGACCGTATGGTGATGCTGCTGGCGGGCGAGGAGTCCATCCGCGAGATCATCCCGTTCCCCATGAACAAGAACGCGCAGGATGTCATGATGGGCGCGCCGTCCGTCGTGGACAAAAAGCAGCTCGACGATGTGCATATTGCCGTCGTGACCGAGTACACCGATACCCGCCGCTGCAGTATAGTATTATCATTTTTTGCGGCTTTTCAGATACCGTTCCGCGCGGGCAAGCTGTGCCGCAGTCGGCGGCGCGGGCGTTTGCCGTTTGGAGGTACCGTGCGGGACGGGCTGCTTGCCGCGCTTGCCCGCAGGCGACGGCTTTTTCGGCGCGGCAGCCCGTTCCGTCTGCTTTTTGGTCGGTGCCTTTGGCTGCTCCGCCTGTTTTTTCGGCGTGAGCGGCTGTTTTGTCTGCTTCTTCGGTGCGGATGCCTGCTTTGCGGCGGGCTTTTCGCTCTTGCGCGGACGGATGAGGCACTTCGCGTCAAAGCCGATCAGATCGGTGCGGTGCGCCTTTTCCAGCGCCTCATGCACCAGCGCGTAATTTTTCGGGTCGCGGTACTGGATCAGCGCCCGCTGCATCGCCTTTTCGTGCGGGTCGGTTGGCACATAGACCGGCTCCATCGTGCGCGGGTCCAGTCCGGTGTAGTACATCACCGTTGAGAGCGTGGAGGGCGTGGGGTAAAAATCCTGCACCTGCTCGGGCATATAGCCCAGATCGCGGCAATACTCCGCCAGCTCCACCGCCTCGGTCAGCGTCGAGCCGGGGTGCGAGCTCATGAGGTACGGCACGAGGAACTGCTTCAAGCCGAGCCGCTCGTTCAGCGCACGGTAGCGGCGGCAGAACTCCTCATAGACCGCGTGCTTGGGCTTCCCCATGCGGCGCAGAACGGGCGCGGAGACATGCTCGGGCGCGACCTTGAGCTGCCCCGAGACGTGATAGCGGACAAGCTCCTGCAAAAACGCGTCACTCTTGTCCGCCAGCAGATAGTCAAAGCGGATACCGCTGCGGACAAAGACCTTCTTCACCCTCGGCAGCGCCCGAAGCTCCCGCAACAGGTTTACATAATCCGTGTGATCCGCCCGCAGATTTCTGCACGGCTTGGGGAACAGGCATTGCCGATTGGGGCACGCGCCGCTTTTGCGCTGTTTTTCGCAGGCGGGCTGACGGAAATTTGCCGTCGGACCGCCGACATCGTGGATATAGCCCTTGAACTGCGGGTGCTGCGTCATGCGCTCCGCCTCCTCAAGCAGCGAGGCGTGGCTCCGTGTCTGAACAATGCGCCCCTGATGAAATGTCAGCGCACAGAAGGAGCAGCCGCCGAAGCAGCCGCGATTGGAAACGAGCGAAAACTGCACCTCCGCAATCGCGGGGACACCGTTTTTGTAGGACGGGTGGGGTGCGTTTTCGTAGGGCAGGGCATAAACCGCGTCCATCTCCTCCGTGGTCAGGGGCATCTGCGGCGGGTTCTGCACCACAAATTCCCGTCCGTAAGGCTCGATCAGCCGCTTGGCGGAAAAGGGATCGGTGTTCTGATATTGCAGGTAGAAGCTCTCGGCATAGCGCCGCTTGCTTTTCAGCAGCTCGTCATACGCGGGCAGGACGATCGCGCCGTCGGGGTCCGCCTCGGTCGTGCGGTACGCCGTCCCTGCGAGGAAGGTCAGATCGCGGACGGAAAGCCCGTTGTTCAGCGCGTCGGCGACCTCAACAATGCTCTTTTCGCCCATGCCGTAGAGCAGGAGATCCGCCTGCGAGTCGAGCAGGATCGAGCGCTTGAGCCGATCCGACCAGTAATCGTAATGCGCCAGCCGCCGCAGGCTTGCCTCGATGCCGCCGATGATGATCGGCTCATGCGGGTGTGTGCGGCGGATGAGGTTGCAGTAGACGACGGTCGCATAATCCGGACGCTTGCCGATCGCGCCGCCGTCGGTGTAGGCATCGGCCTTGCGGCGGTGCTTGCCGACAGAGTAATGATTGACCATTGAGTCCATGTTGCCGCCGCTGACGAGCCAGCCGAGACGCGGCGTGCCGAAGTCATTGACGGAATCGGGGTCCTTCCAGTCCGGCTGGGAACAGATCGCGACCTTATAGCCCGCATTTTCCAGCACGCGGCTGATGATGGCGTGCCCGAACGAGGGGTGATCGACGTAGGCGTCCCCGATGACATAGACGAAATCGGGTCGCTCCCAGCCCAGCGCCGTCATTTCGCGGCGGTTCAGCGGTAGAAAGCCCATTACGTTCTCCCTGTCGAGCCGAAGCCGCCCTCGCCGCGCACGGTGTCGGAGAGCGTGTCCGTTTCGACAAAGTGCGCCGTGAGATAGGGCGTAATAATCATCTGCGCAATGCGTTCGTTCGGCTCGACGGTCTGCGGCACGGCGCTGTGATTGTGCAGCGGCACAAAAAATTCACCGCGATAGTCCGAATCGACCACGCCGACCTTGTTTGCCGGCGCAAGACCGCGCTTGGAGGCAAGCCCGCTGCGGGCATAAACCAGCCCCGCGTAGCCCTCGGGCAGCTCCATGGCAATGCCGACGGAGATCAGGCGCGTCTCGCCCGGCCGGAGCGTTACCGGCGCGTCAAGACAGGCACAGAGATCCGCCCCTGCGGAAAATTCCGTCCCGTAGACCGGCAGCTTTGCATTTTCATAGAGCTTTTTGACCTTTACCTCACGCATCATTGCTTCCTCCCGCGGACATAGCCGTCGTCCCACAGCACGACCTGCCCTGCCTGTAATGTTTTTTTCATATCAATGAGACGCTGATTTTCCGACCCGCGGAAGCGCAGCGTCAAATTTTTCTGCTCGATCAGAAACGGTCCGTCCACCAGCACATCCAGCAGCGCCAATATCTTGCGGACCGTTTCCGCGTCGCCGACCTTGCCTGCCAGCAGCTCGGCATCCAGCAGGTAGCCCGTGAACGCCCAGACGGATTTCTGCGGATACGCCGCCCGCACCGCCTCCAGCAGCGCCAGCACGCCTGCCTGGTTGCGCGGCTCAAACGGTTCTCCGCCGAGCACGGTCAGCCCCGCGATCTCGGGCGGCGCCAGCGTTTCGAGCAGGTAGTCCGTGACCTCCCGAGTCAGCGGCTCGCCGTAGTCGAAGTCCCACGTCTGCGGCTGGAAGCACTCCTTGCAGTGGCGCGTACAGCCGGAGACGAAGATCACCGACCGAACGCCGGGACCGTTTGCAATGTCATAAGTCTTAATTGCGGCATAATTCATTGGTTTGTTCCTTTCAGAGCGCGGTCAACAAAGCGCGTGACCGTTTCGCGGTAGCGGTCGCCCTCCAGCAGGTAGCTCTGCCCGTGCCCCGCGTTCGGGACGGTCAGGAGCGTCTTGTCCTCCGCTGCGCTTGCGGCGTAGGCGGTTTTCGACATATCACACGGTACGAAGGCATCCCTCTCGCCGTGGATCAGCAGCAGCGGCAGACGGCAGTGCTTCAGCGCCGTCAGGGTCGAATATTCCTTCAGCCCAAAGCCCGCAAACAGGCGGGTCTGTAGGCTCACGAACGGCAGGATCAGGCGCGGAATGTGATTTTCCCGCGCGATCTTTGCCATGATCTCGTAGGGCGAGGTAAAGCCGCAGTCGGCAATAATGCCCCGCACGTTCGGCGGGAACGGCTCGCCGCAGGACATCAGCACGGTCGTCGCACCCATCGAAAGCCCTCCGAGCAGCAGCGGCGTGTCCGCGCCGAAGCGTCGGCTGTGCCATGCGACCCAGCTATGCACGTCGCGGCGCTCGCGGATACCGAAGGTGATGAAGCGCCCGCCGGATGCGCCGTGCGCCCGCTCGCAGACGAGCAGAAGGTTCAGCCTGAGCGACTTGTAAAACGGCAGAGCGCAGCCGAAGTCGATCTCCGGAAGACTGCGCCAGCCATGGAACAGCAGCAGCGTTCCCCGCGCATTTTCGCACGGCAGATACCGCCCGACCAGCTTCAGACCGTCGTAGGACGTGACAGAAACCGTCTCGGCGGGCTGCGCCGCGAGCCAACGGGAGCCCTCGGTCAGCTCCTTTTCGTAGTGCCGCAGGCTTGAATGTTGAATCGCGCGGTCAACGTTTTTTGTCAGCCAGCGCGCGTGTAGGCACGCGAAGCACATCGCGGCAAAGGAGCCGCCGAACAGCAGCAGAAAAACAAGAATTGCGACAATCAAAAGGATAGGCTTCATGACTTCTTTTTCTCCAAACGGCGCAGCAGCGGGAAGCACAGCGGCCAGACCAGCGCCGCGAACAGGATCACGACGAAGTAGCGGATGGCGTTTGTGCCGACCCAAGCAAAGCCGACGGCGGCAAACAGCGCCTTCAAGCCCTCCTTGATTGCCAGCAGTCCGCCGAAGCCGAGCACGAGCTTGAGCGCCTGCACCCACCACGCCGCCTTTTCCTCGAAGCGGATGTACCGCTGCTCGATGGGGTAGGCGACGCAGAAGCCCAGCAGCGCGCCGAGCAGAGAAAAGCTGTTTTTCTGTCCCTCGCAGAGGTTCTGCGGGTCAATGTCCGACGGGAAGCGTGCAAAATTCGCATAGCAGACGAACGCGACCGCGAGCGCCAGCATTGCCGCCAGCAGCAGCGCCATTCGCTTCGGATTTTCGCAGCACAGGCGGACGAGCGGGTACAGGACGAAAACCAGCACCGCCGCGACCGCCAGCGACACGCCGACATCCGCCGGGGTGTGGACGCCGAGGTACATTCTTGAGAAGGTCGTCAGCAGCGCGACGGCGACACAGACAATGCGCAGAACGCGGTTTTTGTTCCAGCGGGCAATGCCGCCGAGCGTGCCGACGACGTTCTGCGTGTGTCCCGAGGGGAAGGAATAGCCCGTCGCGCCGCTGCGGGCGCTTTCGACAATGGTGAACGACGGGTCGCGGACCCACGGACGCGGGATGCGGTACAGCAGCTTCAGAAATTGGTTCAGGATCGTGCCGACAAAGCCGACGAACAGCAGATAGTAGCCCTCGCGCTTGTTTCCGCACCAAAATACCGCCAGCGCCACCACCGTGAACACCAGCTCCTCGCCGAAGTAGGTGAAGAATTGCATTACCGCGTCAAGCACGGGGTTGCGAAGACCTTCCAGCCAATACAGCAATGACAAAACGATCATGCTCCTTTCCGTCGGCACCGTTTCATACGGCAGCCGTGATGTTTGCGTGTTATTTCCCTGCCCAAGCCTCCCCTGCGTAAGGGTGGACGCTTTCAAGGTTTGCACCAAGGCTCCCCTGTGTAAGGGGGGACGTTTGCGAGCGCCGCCTGTGGCGGATACAGCGAGCAAAAAGGAGGGGCAGCGGTCAAAATTTCATGAGCTTTTGCGAATTAGAAATTTTGGGCACCGCAACCGGAGCTGTCAGCGAAGCTGACTGAGGGGTTGACCAAAATTTCAATTCGTGCCGAAGGCACACCGACATTATTCACTATTCACTATTCACCGTTCACTATTCACTTAACAATACTTTCTGCACGCGGCGGGGTTGGGGAACCCCGCCCTACGGATTTTGCCGATAACGCTTCCTTTATCCGTGCTTACGCCACGTTGCGGGGCGCAGGAGCATAATCATCGGGAACAGCTCCAGCCGTCCGAACAGCATGTCGGCGATCATGACCAGCTTGGACAGATCGGAGAAAACGCTGAAGCTGCCGCAGGGTCCGACGAGTGAGCTGACGCCCGGACCGATGTTGTTCAGCGTCGCCATGACCGCGCTGACCGACGTCTCCGCGCCGAGATTATCCAGCGACAGCAGCACCATGGAGAACACCGCGATCAGCACATAGACCGCGAGAAAAGCAAACGAGCCGTCGATCACGTCCCGATCCACACGCTTGCCGTTCATCGTCATGACCTCGACGGAGTGCGGGTGGAGCATATGGCGGACGCCGGAGCGGGCGGATTTGATGAGGATCATCACGCGGCTGACCTTCATGCCGCCGCTGGTCGAGCCTGCGCAGCCGCCGATAATCATCAGCACGAGCAAAATCCCCTTGGAAAACTCGGGCCAAAGCGAAAAATCCACCGTGCCGTAGCCGGTCGTGGTGATGATCGACCCGACGGAGAAGGAGACGTGATGGATCGCCGAGCGGACATCGGTAAAATACCCGCCCTTGAGCATCAGATTCAGCGTAATCAGCGCGATGGCGGAAAAAACGATGGCAAGATATGCCTTCAGCTCGGAATTTTTCCACACAAGCTTGAATTTTCGGCAGATCAGGAAGAAATAGACGGAGAAATTCGCGCCGCACATCAGCATGAACACGGTCGTCACCGTCTGCTCGTAGGACGAGTAGGCTGCCAAGCCCGCGCTCGACAGGGAAAAGCCGCCCGTGCCCGCCGTACCGAAGGCGAGACAGAAGCTGTCAAACACCGAAATATTGCCCCAGCCGAGCCATACGCCGAGGCGGTAGGCAAGAATTTGCAGCAGCGTAATTACGAAATAGATCGCGTAAAGAATCAGCGCGGAGGTGCGCATTTTCGGCACCATTTTGCCCACCGACGGACCGGGAGACTCCGCGCGCAGGAGGTAAATGCTGTCGCCCGAGAGCGGCACGACCGCCAGCATGAACACCAGCACGCCCATGCCGCCCAGCCAGTGGGTAAAGCTGCGCCAAAACAGCAGTCCGTGCGGCATTGCCTCGGGCGCGGTCAGGATGCTTGCACCCGTGGTCGTGAAGCCCGAGACTGTCTCAAACACCGCGTCGATGTAGGACGGGATCGCGCCGGAGAAGAAAAACGGCAGCGCACCGACCAGCGAAATGACGATCCACGACAGCGACACCATCACAAAGCCCTCGCGCGCGTGCATGGTGCGGTTGCGCTTCGGACGCAGGAGAATCAGCAGAACGCCGACGACCGCGCAGATGCCGACCGTCGCCAGCAGCGGGAGCAGGTCCTCGCCGTAGCACAGCGCGACGATACAGGGCAGCACAAGTGCCGCACCGATAATTAACAGGACATGTCCCAAAATGGACAGGATCATTCGGTAATTCATAGCCCGCCTCCGCTCAGCGAATGATGTCGTCGAGATCGTTCAGACCGGTGGCGGAGGTGACGACGATCACGGTGTCGCCTGCTTCAATCGTGTCGCGGCCGGCGGGGGTGAGAATTTTTCCGCCGCGATTGATGGCGCCGATGAGCAGATTCGGGCGCAGACGCAGCTCCATCAGGGGCTTGCCGCAGACGAGGGACTTTGCCGTCGCGCGGAATTCCAGCGCCTCTGCCTTGTTGCCGACGATTTTGTAGAGCGTCTCGACGTTCGAGCCGAGGGAGTTCTGCATCGCACGGACGTAGCGGACGATATGGTCGGCTGCAATGTAACGGGGGTGGAACACGCTGCCGAGGTCCATGGACTTGATGATGTGGGAGAAGGTCGTGCGGTTGATCTTCGTGACGATCTTCGCGTCAGAGACGCTGCGGGCATAGAGACTCATCAGGACGTTTTCCTCGTCGATGCCGGTCAGGGTCGCAACGGCGTCCATCTTCGCAATGCCCTCCTCCGCCAGCAGCTTTTCGTTCGTGCCGTCGCCGTGGATGATCGACGCGTCGGGCAGGCGCTCGGAAAGGTCGTCGCACACCGTGCGGTTGGACTCGATAATCTTGACGCTCGCGCCGAAATCGAGCATTTGACGCGCCAGATAATAGCTGATACGTCCGCCGCCGATGAGCATGACGCGCTTGACGGGATTTGTTTCGACACCGATTTTATGGAAAAATTTATAGGCGGTCTTGGGCTTGGCGACGAAGCTGATACGGTCGCCTGCCAGCAGCGTAAACGAGCCGGAGGGGATAAAGACGTCATGCGCCCCGCGCTCGACCACGCAGATCAGGACGCCCGTTTGCAGCTTGCCCAGCTCCGTGAGCTGCATCCCGTTGAGGACGGAGCCGTCGGGAATGCGGAATTTATGTAATTCTACGCGACCTTTTGAAAAGGTATCAATCTTGATGGCGGCAGGCGCACGGAGAATGCGCGCGATTTCCGACGCGCTGGCAAGCTCCGGGTTGAGCGCCATGCTCAGACCGAGGTCGTCCTTGACCATGCGGATGCCCGTCGAATATTCGGGGTTGCGCACGCGGGCGATGGTGTTGCCGACGCCCAATTTTTTCGCGATCAGGCACGCCAGCAGGTTCTGTTCGTCCGTGGACATGACGGCAATCGCGAGGTCGGCGTTCGGAACGCCCGCCTCAACCTGCGTTTCGATGGAAATGCCATTGCCCTCGACGGTCATGACGTCCAGCGTGGACACCGGCTCCAGCGTTGCGGCGGCATGATCGACCACGGTAATCTCATGTCCCTCCCGTGCGAGCTGATCCGCCAGCGTGACGCCGATTTTTCCCGCGCCGATAATGACGATTTTCATGTCATAATCCCCCATTTTCATTCTTGCTCCAATATAGCATATCGCGCAGAAAAAAGCAAGCGTCCCGCCGTAGCGGGACGCCGCAGCGTGTCGAAAAACCCTTTTCGGCACGCTGACAGACTGCGAAAAAGTTCGGAAGACAAGCAACTCACACCCGTCGGCGTACATAGGTACGGTAGGGCGTGAGTTGCGCAGTAAGTCAAAATCCTTGCGAAGCAAGCCTGTTTTTGACTATAAAGTTCGGAATTCTCCGTTTTTGCAAATCAAAACGCAGAGAACAAAACCCCATAAATTGTTAACCGATTTTGACGATTACGAACTTTTTTGACAGTCTGGGGATTCTTGATTAAATATTTTAATCAAGAATCAGTATTATTCGCCCATCAGCCCGCCCAAATAATCATAGGCAGTCAGGAGCTTTTCCAAATGGTAATTCATCACAACGGTATCGTTCGGATCGCAGTGCCGCCGCATCGAGGTCGGAAGCTCCTCGCCGAGCAGCCGCAGCCGTTCCGCGTTCTCCTCACTCAGCGCCCCCAGCGAGTCCATGCCGCAGAGGACCTCCAGCTCCTGCACCATGCGTTGTGCAAGCTGGCAGCAGCCGCCGAGAACCGCCTCATCGTCCTTTTTACGGAAAAAGCGCTGTGAATGGTACAGCTCCAGCTCCCTGTCCAAGCTCCGCAGCAGCTCCACCAGCGGCTGAAGCTCGGGGATTCGCTCCTGTCCGACGAGAGACGCTGCGCTTTGCGGTATCTGCTGCCTAAGCTGCGTCAGGAGCGTGAGGATACGGCGGTGATTGTTATAGGGGCGGATCGCGACGTTGACGAGCAGCGCCGTCGCCAGCCCGATCGCCGTACAGAGCAGCCGCTTCACGCTGTCATCGACGACGTTCTCCGTCGGCACCATGCAGGCAGAGAGAAAAATAATACAGGCAAGCGAGGCGGAAAAATTCAGCCGCAGGGCGTTGAGCAGGAACAGCAACAAAAACACGCCCAAGCCGATGACCCAAAACGGTGCGGGCGGCGCAAACAGCAGCACGGAGACATAGCCCAGCAGCGTACCGCAGACGACACCGATCAGTTGGGTCAAGCCCTGCCGCAGGGCGCGGGAAACCGTCGTCTCCATTGCGATCAGCGCACCGAAGGCAGCATAGAACAGCGACAGCGGCTCCGAGGTCAGCAGCCGTGCGGGAAGTACCGCAAGGGCGACTGCCAGCGCCGTTTTTGCAATGCGCGGTCCGGGCAGCAGCCGCTTTTTTACGACATTCACAGCAAGTCTCCTTTCCGTTGCCGAATGTAAGTCTACTATACCAAAAATTCTATTTTTTGCAAGCCCCGTTTTCGCTCTTGCCGCAGTCGGTCGAATCTGCTACAATGCAGAAAAAGGAGGCGGTTGCTTTGACCATTCGTGACGCGGTGTTCTCCGATGTTCCCGCGATGCTTGAAATTTATGCGCCGTTTGTGCGGGATACGGCGGTGAGCTTTGAATATGAGGTGCCGAGCGAGGCTGCGTTTCGGCAGCGGTTACAGGAGCATCGGCGTCTTCTTCCGTGGCTGGTATGCGAGGAGGACGGCAAGGTGATCGGCTATGCCTATGCCGGTCTGCCCTTTGAGCGTGCCGCGTACCGCTGGAACGCGGAGATTTCCTGCTACCTCGCTCCGCAGGCAAGACGGCGCGGCATCGGCAGGCAGCTCTATCAAAGGCTTGAGACGGCGCTGAACGAGCTTGGCTATCGCAGACTATTTGCCGTTGTGACCTCTGCTAACGAAGCCTCCGTTGCCTTTCATCATGCGCTCGGCTTCACCGAAACGGCGCGGTTTCCGTCGGTCGGCTACAAGCTCGGACAATGGTACGACGTCATTTGGCTGGAAAAACAGCTTCAGCCGGACGGAAATCCGAAAAATTTTCCGAAGCCCTATTGACAATTCCGAAATCCGCGTTATAATAAGCATGTGATTAGAAAATGAATTTATGCTTAGGCGGTGATAGCATGACACAGCGTGAACGGCAGATCCTGCAATGGATCGAGGCAGACCCCATGATCTCGCAGGAACGCCTTGCGGAAATGGCAGGTATCACCCGCTCCTCGGTCGCCGTACACATTTCCAACCTGATGAAAAAGGGCTACATCGCCGGAAAGGGCTACGTCCTGCGCAGCGGGAGCTATGCGGCGGTCGTCGGCGGCGCGAATATGGACATCGGCGGCGTTTCCGCTGCGGCACTGGTCGCCGAGGACTCCAACCCGGGCAAGGTCACGATGAGTCTCGGCGGCGTCGGGCAGAATATCGCACGGAATCTGAGCCTTCTCGGTGTGGACGTCCGCTTTTTGACCGCACTGGGCAACGACCTTTTCGGTCAGCGCATCACGGCGGCGTCCGGTGAGCTGGGGATCGACATCACCCACGCGCTTCAGGTCCCCGACGCGGCGACCTCGACCTACCTGTTTATCTGCGGTCCGGACGGCGACATGGCGCTGGCGCTGAACGATATGGCAATCTGCGATCGAATCTCCCCCGCGTATTTGCAGAGCAATCTTCCCCTGCTGAATAATGCACAGGTCGTTTTGGTGGATACCAATCTTCCTGCCGAGTCGCTGGAATATCTTTGTCTGCACTGCACCGCACCGATCTTTGCCGATCCCGTTTCGACGATCAAGGGCGAAAAGCTCCGTCCGCTGCTCGGCAGGCTGCACACCCTCAAGCCGAATCGGCTGGAGGCGGAGCTGCTTTCCGGCGTTGCCATCTCGAATGAGCAAAGCCTCTGCCGCGCCGCACGGGAGCTTTTGAAAACGGGGCTGCACCGCGTCTTTGTCTCCCTCGGCTCGCACGGCGTTTTCGCAGCGGATCGGCGGCAAATGCTGCTGCTCCCGCCCTCAAAGGCGACGATGCGCAATGCGACCGGTGC
>ENA-ORSL01002971-ORSL01002971.1-human-gut-metagenome-genome-assembly--contig:-NODE-2971-length-11525-cov-2.545684_pt1 | contig 11525 bp, 10 predicted proteins | sample MGYA00242190_ERZ509157 | MGnify/ENA primary metagenome ERZ509157 (study PRJEB26280, sample SAMEA2338664) | human gut metagenome | biome: human gut; feature: human-associated habitat; material: faeces...
GATAACAGCGGAAAAGTGCAGCAGACAACTGTGAAGACTTATCCGGACCAGTATTCGGTGGACCCGGAAGTTATGAAGGAAGTCATCAATGATGTCTTTACGCTGTATCCGGCCGAGCGAAAAGGAGTTGCGTTCTCTTCTCATGCCAACGGCAGCCTTTATACGCCAAATACGGTAAGGAAGCGTGCTTTCGGGGATGAGGAAAGTGGCTACAGCATGAATATTACGGATATACGTGAGGCTCTTGAGGGATGTCCGTATATGGATGTGATTATGTTCGACGCTTGTTTGATGGCCAATATGGAGACGGCGTATGAGCTGAAAGACCGGGCGCATTATTTCCTTGCAGCTCCCAACTCCATTCCGGCAGAGGGATTCCCTTACGACAAGGCTCTACCTCATCTGCTGAAGATGGATGCGGCCGGACTGGCACGTGCAGCCCAGGCTTATATGAAACATTTCCAGAATAACGATGTGGAGTGGGATGATTTCGTTTCCATCAGTGTTTCCGATCTTTCGCAGATGAATGCCTTGGCTTTGTATATGGATTCTTTGTTTCAGGATGAGGCGGTACAGAATCATTTGATGAAGGTGGACCGTGACGATGTTCGAGATGGGCTTCGAGTTATATGATTATGGGGAATGGGTGGACAGTATCGGACTTTCGAGTCCTTACGTCCCGAAAATCAGGAGTATTCTAGACGAGGCGGTGGTTTATAAGGAACATAGTGATTACAGTTCGGTAAACGATTATACCGCGATGCCGGAAATCCCGATTAAAGATGGTGCGTTTAGTGGTTTGAGTACTTATGTGCCGCCAGAAGCACTTCAACTTGTGCAATCAGGTTATGATATGTTGATGATGCGGTTTTTCACTTCTTTGAAATGGTACCGCGATGCCGGTTTCTGGCGCGTACCGCTTTACAATATATTTGAACAGGACGCTGAAGAATGAGCCAATCCCCGCCGGATTTCCGGTGGGGATTTTCAATGTTTTGCACAAATATGCGGTTTAAGTGCAAAATTAGTTGTATCTTTGTTCCCGATAACGAAGAATATAATTTTTATTAGATTACTATTTATGGCTTATAACTTGTTAAAAGGTAAACGCGGTATTATTTTCGGTGCGCTGAATGACGCTTCTATTGCTTGGAAAGTTGCAGAACGTGCTTCGGAAGAAGGGGCGCAGATTGTGTTGACCAATACCCCGGTGGCCTGCCGTATGGGTACAATTGACGAATTGGCGAAAAAGACCAATGCAACAATAATTCCTGCCGATGCAACTTCAGTGGACGATTTGGAGAAGCTCTTTGTGCAGGCACAAGAGGTTATGGGAGGCAAAATCGACTTCGTGCTTCATTCCGTGGCCATGAGTGTGAACATGCGTAAGAAGCGTACGTATGACGATTTGGATTACGGCTTCCTGAATAAGACGTTGGATATTTCCGCCATCTCATTTCATAAAATGATTCAGACGGCCAAAAAACTGGATGCCATCAATGAAAACGGTTCTATTTTGGCGTTGAGTTATGTGGCGGCACAACGTACTTTCTTCGGCTATAACGATATGGCGGATGCAAAGTCGTTGTTGGAATCCATCGCCCGTAGTTTCGGTTATATTTATGGGCGCGAGAAAGGAGTCCGTGTCAATACGATTTCCCAGTCTCCGACCTTTACGACCGCTGGCGGCGGCATCAAGGGGTTTGATGGTTTGTATGATTTCAGCGATCGTATGTCTCCTTTGGGTAATGCCAGTGCGGACGAATGCGCGGACTATTGTGTGGTGATGTTCTCCGATTTGACGAAGAAGGTTACGATGCAGAATCTCTATCACGACGGAGGCTTCTCCAGCATGGGTATGTCTTTGCGAGGTATGACGCAATACGAGAAATCGTTTATTGATGAAAACCGTGACGAAAACGGCAAGATTATCTACGGATAAGTGGTATAGCATAGATTATTGATAGAAATACAGTCTGTTATTCGGCAAATTTTCTTATATTTGCGTCTTTGAATAACAGACTGTTTCTTTTACGGAGCAATTATCCCGAATTAAAGATTATGAGTAAGACGATTATTACAGTAGTAGGAAAGGATGCGGTAGGCATCATTGCGAAGGTTTGTACGTACTTGGCGGAGAACAAGGCAAACATTTTGGATATATCCCAAACCATTGTACAAGAGTATTTTAATATGATGATGATAGCAGACTTGTCTAAGGTGGAAAAGCCTTTTGAAGTGTTGGCGAATGAGTTGGCCGAGATAGGTTTGTCGATGGGTGTTCAGGTGAAATGCCAACGCGAAGAGATTTTTGATAAAATGCATCATATTTAATCCTGTGGCTAAGATATGATTAATATATATGAGGTGTTGGAGACCAACAAGATGATCGAGCAGGAGAATCTTGATGTGCGTACCATTACGATGGGTATCAACTTGTTGGATTGCGTGGATTCGGATGTGGACGCGCTTTGCTGGAAGATTTATGATAAAATCACATGTCTGGCGAAAGACTTGGTGAAAACCGGAGAGGATATTTCTAAGGAGTATGGAATTCCCATAGTGAACAAACGCGTTTCCATTACGCCTGTTTCGTTGGTGGGAGGAGCGGCTTGCCGCACGCCGGAAGATTATGTAAAGGTGGCTCATGCTTTAGACCGGGCAGCGAAAGAAGTAGGTATTAATTTCTTGGGCGGCTATTCGGCTGTCGTGTCCAAGGGGATGACCCATAGCGACGAACTGCTCATCCGTTCCATACCTCAGGCTTTGGCAGAAACGGAACGCATTTGCAGTTCTGTGAATGTAGGGTCAACGAAAACCGGTATCAATATGGATGCTGTGAGACTGATGGGCGAGATTATCTTGCAGACGGCCGAGCGTACGAAAGACAAGGATTCTTTGGGTTGTGCTAAACTGGTGGTCTTGTGCAATGCTCCGGATGATAATCCGTTCATGGCCGGTGCTTTCCACGGCGTGTCCGAGGCGGATGCCATCATCAATGTGGGGGTGAGCGGTCCGGGCGTGGTGAAACATGCGTTGAGCCAAATCAGGGGAGCCAGCTTCGAGGTGCTCTGTGAGACAATCAAACGTACGGCTTTTAAAATCACCCGTGTGGGGCAATTAGTGGCGCAAGAAGCTTCGCGGCGTTTGGGAGTGCCCTTCGGCATCATCGACTTGTCGTTGGCCCCGACTCCGGCCGTGGGGGACAGCGTGGCCGAAATATTGGAAGAAATTGGCTTGGAACGCGCCGGTGCTCCGGGAACCACGGCTGCATTGGCTTTGCTGAACGATCAGGTGAAGAAGGGAGGCGTGATGGCTTCATCATACGTGGGAGGGCTGAGCGGAGCCTTTATTCCGGTGAGTGAAGACCAAGGTATGATTGATGCCGTGGAGTGTGGCGCGTTGACTTTGGAAAAGTTGGAGGCCATGACTTGTGTTTGCTCGGTCGGGTTGGATATGATTGCCATTCCGGGCGATACGCCCGCCACGACGATTTCGGGTATCATTGCAGACGAAGCCGCAATAGGCATGGTGAACCAGAAAACGACGGCCGTGCGCATCATTCCCGTAGTGGGCAAAACGGTAGGGGATACGGTAGAGTTCGGAGGACTTTTGGGCTATGCTCCCGTGATGCCGGTCAACTCTTTCGGTTGCGGTGATTTCGTGAACCGGATAGGTCGTATCCCGGCTCCGATACACAGTTTTAAGAATTAACAGGTTTTCGTACTTTGACGGATTGAATCCATCCTTTGTTTCCGTGACTGTGGTTTTTGCAGTCGACTTACCATAACGGTTGTTTATGGTGCGAAGGGAAACAAAGGATGGTTGTGCTTTATGGGGCATGCGCTTCATGTGAATTGGTAGATATAGTTCTTGTCAAAGGCTATAAAGTCCAATAGAGAAATAAATGCTGTTTCATATCTTTGCGGCATATATATTATTGATAGTATCATGAAAATGAAGTGGAAAAGAATAATGGCTTTAGGACAAGCCTTTTCTGTAGTTGCCATTATGGAAGCCCAGGTGGTGAATCCGTTTGGAAATGCTTTGGTTCCGGATATGATTGCAGATGCCAGCATACAGGAAATCGATGGTATGTTTTATTGTTATGCCACGACGGACGGATATGGAAGAGGGTTGGAAACGTCCGGGCCTCCGGTGGTATGGAAGTCCAAGGATTTCGTGCATTGGAGTTTCGACGGGACATATTTCCCGTCGGCAGCAACTGAGAAATACTGGGCTCCCAGTAAAGTAGTCCAAGCTAATGGAAAGTATTACATTTACCCTACGATTAACGGTTATATGTATCCGGCAGTCGCCGACCATCCGGAGGGGCCGTTTAAATTGGCTCGCGGGGAAGACCGGTTTTACAAACCTTATACGGCTTCTACCCTGTTGCAGACAGAAGATCCGGGCGGTATCGATGCAGAAGTCTTTATAGATGACGACGGGCAAGCCTATGTGTTTTGGGGACGTCGGCATGTGGCCAAACTGGCAAAAGATATGATTACGGTGGACTCCGTTGTCCATGTGATTTCTACTCCTCGCAAAGAATATTCGGAAGGCCCTATATTTTTCAAACGGAAAGGTATCTATTATTATTTGTACACCATAGGGGGAGATGAGAGGTATCAATATGCTTATGTGATGAGCAAGGTTTCTCCTCTCGGGCCTTACGAATACCCGGAGCAGGATATTGTGTCGACTACAGATTATGAACAAGGTGTTTTCGGACCGGGACATGGTTGTGTCTTCAATACAGATGAAGACCATTATTATTTTGCTTACTTGGAGTTCGGCCGCCGCAGTACCAACCGGCAAACATACGTCAATCGCTTGGAGTTCAATGAAGACGGTACGATTCGTCCGGTGAAATTGAGTTTGGATGGAGTGGAGCCTTTGCGGAAGGTGAAGGGAAGGAAAGAAATTAAGGCTGATACGGTTTATGCATCCAGTACGGCGGCTCCCTTGTTTATCGAACCCATGAAAGACGATTTGTGTCGTCGTACGGAGTATTTTGTTCCGGTCTTTGCCGTGGATGGGGCGAACGGTTCCCGATGGATGGCTGCGGAAGGAGATAAGGACAAATGGCTTGTTGCAGATTTGGGAAGAACCCGGAAAATACGGCGCAGTGAAATTTATTTTGTACGTCCTACAGCCGGACATGCTTATCAACTTGAAGGTTCGGTGGACGGGACTACATGGAGGAAATGCGGAGGACATGACGACTTGCGGATGCAATCTCCGCATGTCGATGAACCGAAGGGGAAATATCGTTTCCTGAGAGTCAGGATTTCAGAGGGTGTTGCAGGAGTTTGGGAATGGAATATTTATTAAACGAGAATAGGAATGAGATATTTATGGTCAATCGTTTTTAGCCTTTGTCTTTGTACTGGTCTGAAAGGACAGCAGCAAAGAGAGTGGGGCAAGTGGGAAAGTTGGGGAGACCAAGGTGATGGGACGTATATGAATCCGGTCATCCCGTCAGACTATAGTGATATAGATTGTATCAGGGTCGGGGATGATTATTATGCCATATCTTCTACGTTCCAGTTTTCTCCGGGAATGACGATTTTACATTCTAAGGATCTGGTGAACTGGGAAATCTGTGGGAATGCTGTCGAAGATTTGACCCAAATCGGTGAAGAGTTGGATTGGACACGCATGAACCGTTATAACCGTGGGATATGGGCCGGGACGTTGCGTTACCATGACGGTCGTTTTTACCTCTTTTTCGGGACACCGGATGAAGGATATTTCATGACCTCTGCCGTACGTCCCGAGGGGCCGTGGGAGCCCTTGACTTCTCTTTTGTCCGAACCCGGTTGGGATGATTGTACCGCAATTTGGGACGATAAGGGAAAGGCTTACTTTGCGGGGACTCATTTTGCAGACGGTTATAAGACCTATCTTTTTAAGATGTCGGAAAACGGAAAAAGCATAGACCGGAAGTCGGCTGTGCTTATCAATGAAGGAAGCGGCCGAGAGGCCAGCAAATTGATAAAGGTAAACGGATGGTATTATCTGGTTTTCAGTGAACATAAGCCGGGTGTCGGGCGTTATGTCTTGGCCAAACGGTCGAAAAAAGTGACGGGACCTTATAAAGAAGAAAGGCAATTGGCGTTGCCTTCCGTGGAAGCGATGGAACCCAACCAAGGTGGCATAGTCCAGGGGAGGGACAATAACTGGTACTTTCTGACGCATCATGGCACGGGTGATTGGAGTGGTCGTATTGTCAGCCTTTTGCCAGTAGCTTGGATAGACGATTGGCCTATATTGGGAGAGGTTTTGGATTCAAATATAGGTACGATGAAATGGACCGGAGCGATGCCTTTTCAAGCGGATGAGAAATTAAGCATTCAGCGCAGTGATGATTTCGACGAGAGCCGGTTGCCTCCGCAATGGCAGTGGAACCACCAACCGAGGAAGGGGTTCTTTTCCTTGACTGAACGTCCGGGATGGTTGCGTCTGAAAGCTTATCGTCCGTTGGAACCCAATCAATTATTGAAAGCCGGTAATACGCTTACACAAAGGACTTTCAGAAAGCAGGATAATGTGGTCGTGGTGAAAATGGATATTTCCGGTATGGAAAACGGACAGAAAGCCGGTCTTTGCCATTTTTCTTCACCGCATTCCGCTATCGGTGTGACGAAAGAAGGAGACATTTGCTATTTGGAATTTCGTGAAAACGGCAAGATAACGAAAGGCATGCAAGTCCCGTCAAAACATATCTGGTTTAGTAGCCAGTGGGGGTTGGATGGTAAATCCCGATATGCTTATAGTTTAGACGGGGACAATTTCTTGCCTTTCGGAACGCCCTATCAAATGGCTTGGGGAAATTATAAGGGTGACCGTATCGGCATGTATTGTTTTAATGATAATAGCGAGAGCGGTTTTGTGGATGTGGATTATTTCCATTACCGATAGGACTGGATAGAACGAAAATCCCTGCATCCGGAGAGGACGCAGGGATTTTCGTCATTGTTTGTACCAAACGTATAGAGTTATCGTTTGACTATCGGGTTGTAAGTGAGAGCCAAAGAGTCCGTGGTACTTTCTATCAGAGGCTTCATCGTCACCGTGAACAGGTTCTCTAAAGAGTCATACGGGAGAGTACATGTGGGAATGCCGGCAGCGTATGGAGCAATCTCGTACTGCTGATAGATGAATTCTACTCCGTTAGGTCTGCATACCGGGTCTGTTTCCGGGAGGGGGAACGTGTAACGTGCATTCTCTTCCAATAGCATGGCATAGAACTCTTCATCGCTGTTTACTTTGAAGAAATTCTTTTTCAATCTATTTTTTATCATGCCGCGCAACTTTTCTTTGCCGTTTGCCGTGAACATGTCCCAACCGAATTTACGACCGTCCGATTTGCGGAATACACCGCCGCTCAGACTTTCACCGCCGTGTGCTCCACCGGAATATTCATATATTTCAGAGGTATATGTGATGAACTTTTCTGTTTCAAACACCTTTTTGAATTGTACGTAATAGGCAGATGCATCCATGGCCGTGTTTTCTCCTATTTCAGCAATGTCACGTTTCACCTGCTCCGCACGTTCTGTACCATAGTATTCCAGTAGTTTCTTACCGTCATCCAAACTTCCGGTGTAGGTGCCGCCGAGCTGTTCATTCATCCATTCCCGTATGTTTTGTGTCACGGCACTGGAGTTATCCGTCGGATAAGCGGCAGTCAACTTACATCCTTCAGCCGAAGGCTTTTCCTCCCATGTGATATCTTCCGTTTTTATGGCACGACTTTGGTCTGTTCCATTTTTTTTCTCCAGATGGCAGGAAGCCATTCCCAAGGCAAGAGCTAAAAGAGCAGCACTAAAGCTGCCGTATTTAAAACATAAACTACGCTTTTTCATATTGCTTTGATTTTATAAATGATTATATAACCAAAGTTACGCCTTTATTTCAAACCTAAGCAGTTTTTTCCAATAAAAACTGTTAATCTCTTGCCTTGCGCCTGTTTCCATACAGACAGTCGGCTGGTTTCAGCTTGTTTTTCCTTTACCTTTGTAGAGAAATAAAAATAGGAGGCGTATGAAGCAACAGAATAAGATTATAGTGGTAGGGGCAACTTCCGGTTTGGGGCGTATGTTGGCTGAGCGTTATATTCATGACGGACATGTGGTAGGTATCGTCGGTCGGCGTGGAGATAAGCTGGCAGAAGTGGCCAAAGGTCATCCCGAAGTACATTGTTTAAAGGCGGATGTGACGGACATCGGCCGAATAGCCACGCATTTGGCCGCTTTGGCCGGTGAGATGGGAGGTTTGGATTTGTTGGTCTTATGTTCCGGAGTGGGACGGATGAATCCGGATTTGGATTACGGATTGGAGTTACCCACAGTCGATACCAACGTGCGTGGATGGACGGCAGTGGCGGACTGGGCTTTCTCGTATTTTATGCAACAAGGACATGGACACTTGGCCGCCATTTCGTCGGTAGCCGGCATCCGTGGCTTGGCTCCGGCTCCTGCTTATTCCGCTTCCAAGGCCTACCAGATCCACTATTTGGAAGCGTTGCGCCAACGTGCACGCATTTCCCGCAAGAGGGTTTGCGTGACGGATGTTCGTCCCGGATTCGTTCGTACTCCCTTGCTTTCCCATCCCGAAAAATTGTTTTGGGTGGATGAGCCGGAAAAGGCGGTGAGGGCTATCTACAGGGTCATAAGCGCACGGAAAAAGAAAGCCGTGATTACCCGGCGTTGGGCGTTTCTTGCCCCTTGGATGCGGATTGCACCGGAGTGGTTGGTGGCGAAGATATTAGGAAAAGCCTGAGTCTTACGGATAAAAAAATCCCGATCGAAACTGGTTTGGAGTCGACCGGGATGTGCTTTTGCCCTTGTCTTTAGAGTGTCTTAGAAAGAGACCCGTTTTACGCTTTTGTCTGCAAACGTGATGTCTACGGCATTCAGATCTTCAGATACTTTTACGTCCTTTACGGGGGACAGTTCTTTCTTCGTGAAGCCTTTTTTACCTTTCTTCCAAAGCATCAAGGTGACGAATATCTTTTCCTTTTCCACGTTGCTTTCAGCCATGATGAGTCCGCATTTGTGGCTCACCGGATGCAGCCCTTCCGGATAGCTGGCTGTAACCGTTTCCCATCCTTGGAGCGGAACCAAAGCCAGACGGTATGCCCCGTTGTGCAGTATTACGGCATCTTTTACTTTGGAAGACTTCTCTTCCTCGACGGGATTGCCGTTGATTTCCGGTAAGGTGTAATGTCCCAAACGGACTTTGGTGGCTGCCGGAGTGACGACCTTGTCTACCCGCAAGACACCGTTGGGCAGGGGGATGTCCGCCAGTTTGTACCGGATGTCACGGTTGGTTTCCAGTTCGGCATCGCGTCGGTAGATGCCGTTTTCAAAACTTTGGAACGTGTAGAGACGGAGTACCTCCCATTGGTTCTTGCCGTTCAGGGTGGCGTAGTTCATGGAAACCTCTCCGTTCGTCCCGTCGGCCATCCAAGGGAATTCCGTGTGGTAGGCCAACTTGTTATAGTTTTCGGAACTGCGGAACTTTTGCCAGTCGTTGGCTACCGTTTCATGGCACCACGAACGCATTTCCGCCCCTCCGCAATTCGGATAGTCGGTGATGAGCAGGTTCGTTGCGGGTTGGAATTTGTTGTACACATGGTCTTTTTTGAATTCCTTTTCCCACGGCCCGTTATTCTCCACAGCGGTCCAGAACGGATTGTCGGCAGGGAGGAGCAGGCTCAGGAACGCCTTTCCGCACCAGTATACACTGCCTCGGCAACTGTAAATCTGCACAGCCGGTGCGAAGGTTCCGTAGAATCCCAGCGTCGGCACATTGTCTTCCAGAAAATCGGGGTTCTGCAAAAATTGCAGCAGGGTGGCGGAAGCGATGCGGCGCATCCATCCGTAATTGATGTCCGGGGCTTTTTCATATCCTAACAACGCGAGCGGCACGACGGCACCGAAGCGGTAAGGGATGCTCCGTCCCCACATGTTCATTTTGCCTTCCGCACTGAACATATAAGGATAATTGTCCGCCAAGTCATGCTGGTTTTTCATGAACTGCGCGGCATATTCCGGATAGAAGTGCCCGTACATTTGCGCCCAAATGGGGCCGTACATCTGGAATGCCCACATGCTGTAATAGTCGTATGCCGGCGCGTCGTTATACCAGCCTTCTCCGCGATAGAGCTTGAGAATCTTTTCCAGGTTTTCTTTCATGCGTTGGTCGTTGACGGCATAACCTTGTTCCTTGAAGAAGCTGATGACGAAAACGTTGAAGAACATCCAGTTCGACCCTATGGTCGGACCGTTGCCGTAACTTAGCATCGTGGCGGCCAGTTGGTCTTTCTGCTCTTGTGTGAGCGGTTCCCAAAGGATGTCCTTGGCCACAGACAATGATATGGCCAGGGCGCCGAATTCCACAAGTATCTGGCTCGGCCCCCCCTTGCGGTGAGGGATGAAGCTCGGACTGTCCGGCCGGATGAGGTTCAGAAGTTGGTGGCGGTAGTAGTCCGCCACTTTTATCCCGTTTAAAGTGAGTTCCGGCTTTTCCCGGAGCAGGGGAGCGGCTACGAACAGCGTGCGGCAGAATCCTTCTAGTTTGGCCGTGGGCACTTGTCCTTCATTGTTAGGATAAGCCTTGTCGAGCTGTTTGGGGAAATACATCGGGTCGTCCAATGTGCGGATGTAAGTGAAGGCCCCGCTTAACAAGTATTCGGCTGCGTCAATCCAGCTTTGACGCGTCATGCCGGTGTAAGGACTGAGTTTGTAGTCGGGACTGGGGATGGTAAATGTCTGTTGGATGGTATGCGTCGGAGTGGCGACTTGTCCCATGGCGTTGAGCGGCCCTGCTAATGCGGCGGCCAGAATCACGGTTTTTAAATATTGCTTTTTCATTCAGGTTTTGTTTGATTGGTTTTTCTTTCCGGTCAAAGGTACAAAAAACTTTGCTTTCGATTCCCATGAAGATTGAAAATGTTTCTTGAAAAGATAAAATATGTTATATAACATGTTTTTTAGAGCAAGAAATTTGCAGAATCGCCAAAAGGTTGTACCTTTGTACTGTGTTTTTCATAGTATTAGATTTAAGGTTAACAAAGGTTGGGCTCAGCGGAGCCCTTTTTTTATGTCCTTCCGGGAGGAAGATATGGAGGATGCCGTGAAAAAATAAAAGGAAATGCCCTCTTTTTGCGATAGTTTTTTATAACTTTGTCCCCGTCATGATTAAAACACAAATGGAAATGTATTTGCATGAAGAATTAGAAACTTTGACGCGGACGGAAATCGAGGCGTTGCAATTCGAACGTTTGCTCCGTACGGTCCGTCGTTGTATGAAATCTCCTTTTTATCAGAAACGGTTTGCCGAGGCTCATTTGTCTCCAGAAGACATACGTTCGTTGGACGACTTGCGTAAGATTCCTTTTACTACGAAACAGGATTTGCGCGACAATTACCCGTTCGGGCTTGCCGCGGTGCCGATGAGCGAAGTGGTGCGCCTGCATTCTTCCAGTGGCACGACGGGCACCCCTACGGTCA
>ENA-ORSL01002972-ORSL01002972.1-human-gut-metagenome-genome-assembly--contig:-NODE-2972-length-11522-cov-2.407692_pt1 | contig 11522 bp, 7 predicted proteins | sample MGYA00242190_ERZ509157 | MGnify/ENA primary metagenome ERZ509157 (study PRJEB26280, sample SAMEA2338664) | human gut metagenome | biome: human gut; feature: human-associated habitat; material: faeces...
TACGTCAAGAAGGGCAGGACGGTGAAGTCCTGAAATTCGATGTAGGAAACCGTGTGCAGGCCTCTGCCGTGCTTGAGGCTTGGATGGAGAAGCATCCGGAAGAATACATAGAAGTGCTGGTGAACAATGCGGGTGTGCGTCGCGACAACCTGATGGTGTTCATGCCTGGGGAAGATTGGGATAGCGTGTTGGGTACCGGCTTGGGCGGATTTTACAATGTGACGCAACCTTTGCTGCAACCTATGTTGGTACATAAGTTCGGGCGTATCGTCAACATGGCGAGCGTGAGCGGATTGAGAGGTATGCCGGGGCAGGCGAACTATTCTGCGGCAAAGGGAGGAATCATTGCGGCGACAAAGGCTTTGGCTCAGGAGGTGGCGCGGAAAAACGTGACGGTGAATGCCGTGGCACCCGGTTTCATCCGGACGGACATGGTGGAGGGGCTGGATGAGGCCGCTCTAAAGAAAACCATTCCGGTGGGCCGTTTCGGGATGCCGGAAGAAGTGGCGGGCCTTGTCGGTTTTCTGGTTTCCCGGGATGCCGGTTATATTACCGGCGAAGTGATAGCCGTTAACGGAGGCCTTTATACGTAATGGGTTTCTATATTTCTTATGCTGATGGACGGACTTGAAGATGTTTGCCGCGTAAGGGTGAAGTTCAATGAGATTGATTCGATGCGGAGGGTCTGGCATGGGGCTTACGTCACTTACTTTGAGGATGGACGGGAGTCTTTCGGCCGGCATTATCCGGGCATAGGGTATGCCGACATGCAGCGGTCCGGTATCTACGCTCCGATTTACGACCTTCACCTGAGGTTCTATGCTCCATTGGTGCTGGACGACGTGGCGGTGGTGCATACACGTTATGTGTACCATCCAGGTGCACGGTTGGATTTCGAGTATAAAGTTTACCGTGAGGCGGATGGAATCTTGTGCGCGGAAGGAAGTACGGTGCAGTTGTTCATCGATACGGAAGGTATGCTTATGGTGGACTCGCCCGATTACTATAAGGAGTGGCAGGCGAGATATAGGGAACAGAACGATAATCATCCCTAAGACGAAGAACTGACAGGTATGAGAAAACGATTGAACAATTTGTTTTTCGGAATAGGCATGATAGCCGTCGTCGTAATGTTTTTCTCTTTCGACGTAAGCCTTACCGAATTGTGGGAATACATTACGAAGGCCGGTTATTGGCTGGCGGCCATATTGGGGCTGTGGTGTGTGCTTTATCTCATGAACGCATGGGCGTGGAGGGTTATTATCCAGGGAGGAGGGCCTTGTACGGTGGGCTTCATGCAGTTGTTGAAATTGACGGTTTCCGGTTTTGCGTTGAACTATGCCACTCCGGTAGGACTGCTGGGCGGAGAGGCTTACCGTATTATGGAGCTTTCAAAATACATCGGTGTGCAACGGGCTACTTCCACCGTGATACTTTTTGCCATGATGCACATTTTTGCCCATTTCTGGTTTTGGGTGACGGGTGTCGTGGTCTATTGTGTCATGGCTTTGATGGGGGATGTGCCGATAAATAGCGGAATGGGGATTGTATTGGGATTCATTGCTGCTTTCTGTTGGGGAGGCATCTATCTTTTCATTAAAGGATACAAAAACGGAATGACGGTTAAATTGGTTCGTTTGTTGAGTAAGATACCCGGTTTACGTGGTTGGGGAGGACGTTTTATGGAGCGCCATTTGGAGGATTTGCAAAAGATAGACCGGCAAATCGCTGAATTACAGAATCAGAACAAGCGTTCTTTCTTTGGAAGTTTCGCTTTGGAATATATCGGGCGCTTCTGCCAGAGTTTTGAGATTTTTTTCATGTTGGTCTTGTTTGGTATAGACGGCGGAGGAGGAGTGAGCGGATATACGTTGACGTTTTTCCATTCCTTTCTGATTTTAGCTTTTACTTCGCTCTTCGCCAATATACTGGGATTCCTTCCGTTGCAGTTGGGAGGGCGCGAGGGGGGCTTTGCCCTGTCTGTGGCTCAAATGGGAATGGGGGAAGGCATCGGTATGTTTGTAAGTATTATCAGCCGGGTGCGGGAATTGTTCTGGGCTTCTGTCGGGCTGTTGTTGATGAAGGTGGGTACCGGAGTGTCCGTGCCGGACGGGAATGAGGAGCATACCGGATGACGGGACAGGTATAGTCGGGCAAAGAGATAAGGTTTAAGATAAGGTATTAGGTTTATGGGAAAAAGAATTATTTTCATGTGGCTGTGCCTGACGTTTGGGGTGGGTATGGCTTGTGGTCAGCATACGATAGTAAAAGGCATTGTTACCGATTCGGTTACGGGAGAAGCCCTGCCTTCTGTCACGATTGTGTTTAAAGGAACGAATATCGGTACTACGACCGATATCGACGGGCACTTTTCTCTTTCCACCCGTACGCCGGGAAAAGTGCTGGAAGTCGTTTATATGGGATACGACACCCAACACCTGAAGGTGTTACCGGGAAGAACCAATAATTTAAAGATCCGAATGCGGGAAAGTGAGATAGCCTTGCACGAAGTGACGGTAAAGCCGAAAAGGGAGAAGTATAGAAGGAAAGAAAACCCGGCGGTGGCTTTCGTAAGGCAGGTTATTGCTCGAAGAGACGACAACGACCCACGCAACCGCGATTACTTCCGTTACGATCAGTATGAAAAGATTGTGATAGCGAAAAACGATTATAAGCCGAAACCGAAGAAGGACGGAAAAACAGGGAAGTTCGATTTCCTGTCAGAATTTGTAGATACGTTGGATGTCGGTACGACGATTCTTCCGATTTCGGTAAAGGAAAAAGCGCAGACCGTGTATTACCGTCGCGACCCGAGGTCGGAGAAGACAGTGGTGAAAGGAAACAAATCGTCCGGAGTGGATGAGGTCTTTTCGCGTGACGGGGTACAGCAGTTTCTGAATGAAGTCTTTCGTGAAGTCGATATTTATCAAAACAATATACCTTTGTTTTTGCAACGTTTTGTGAGTCCTCTTTCTTCTATTGGGCCGACCTTTTATAAATATTACTTGCTCGATACATTGGATGTGGAGGGTGACAGGTGTGCGGACTTGGCTTTCGTTCCTTTCGCGTCCGAGTCGTTTGGTTTTACTGGGCACTTGTATGTTACGTTGGACTCTGCTTATTTTGTCCGTAAAGCCATACTCAACGTGGCACAGGATATCAATCTGAATTTTATTTCCAGAATGACTATCGAACAAGACTTTGAACGCGGACCGGACAGTACCCGTGTGATTACGAAAGACGACATCAGCGTGGATTTTAAGTTGAGCGAGAAGTCGAAAGGTTTTTATGCGAGGCGTTTGAATGTATATACCCATCAGTCGTTTGAGGTACCGGAAGGCAGGCAAGAGCAAATATTCAAGGAGAGCGCACCGGTTATTACACAAAAAGAGGCTTACAGCCGTACGGAGGATTTTTGGGAAGAAGTTCGTCCGCAAGAGGCTATCCAAAGGAATCCGAACTCTATGGAGAAACTGATGGCAAAATTACGCTCTGTGCCTATTTTTGCCGTGACGGAGAAAGTGGTTTCTGTTTTGGTGTCGGGGTATATTCCTACAAGTAAGGTGCCGGACAAGAACAAGTTTGAGTTTGGCCCGATGAATTCCACGATCAATGGTAATGCCATCGAAGGAGCTCGTTTCCGTGTGGGAGGGGCTACGACCCCTCAGTTGAGTAAGAATTGGTTCGTAGAGGGGTATGCGGCATACGGAACGAGGGATAACAAGATGAAGTATGATGCTTTGGTGGAATATTCGTTCAACGACCGCAAGACGTACCGAAAAGAATTTCCCATGCACTCGCTTCGTTTCGAATACATGTATGACATCAACAAACTGGGGCAGCAGTACATGTATACCAGTAAGGATAATGTGCTTTTGGCTATCAAGCGGAAGAAAGACACGCGGGCAACGTATTTGCGTAATGCCGAATTGACGTACAGCCGCGAGCATTATAACGGTATATCGTACAACGCTGTCATTCGTAACTTCCGCGAATATGCTACGGATTATGCCCAGTTCGACCGTATAGGTGCCGACGGAGCCGTGACGCCTGTGAGAAAGTATGACATGACGGAACTGGAACTGAAATTCCGTTATGGTAAGAATGAGAAGTTTTATCAAACCCATGATGAACGAATACCGATTACGTATGATGCCTTGATTTTTAATCTGGAACATACCATGTCGAAAAAGGGTTTTTTAGGTTCTTCATATGATTACCATCGTACGGAGTTAGGCATACAGAAACGTTTGTGGTTTTCGGCTTTTGGTTTTGTAGATGTGATAGGTAAGGCGGGAAAGGTGTGGAACAAAGTGCCTTATCCCTTGTTGATTTTGCCGAATGCCAATCTGACTTATACGATTCAGCCGGAAGCTTATACGAACATGAATGCCATAGAGTTCATCAATGATGAATACATCTCGTGGGATGTGACGTATTATATGAACGGGTTGATATTGAACCGCCTTCCTCTCATCAAAAAATTAAAATGGAGGGAAGTGCTTTGCTTCAGGGGTTTGTGGGGGCATTTGACGGACAAGAACAATCCGATGAAAACGGGAGAGGGGTTGTATGCTTTTCCGGTTGGTTCCGGCGTGATGGGGCGTGCGCCTTACATGGAAGCCAGTGTCGGTATCGAAAACATTTTCAAGTTCATGCGCCTTGATTATGTATGGCGTTTGAACTATCGCGATCATCCGGGAATACAAAAGAGAGGCATACGTTGTACGATGAGTCTCTCGTTTTGAGCGAGCGCGGAAGAGGTAGAAAAACGGCAAGTCTTTGTAGGTGCAATGGCTTGCCGTTTTAAGGTATAGCCTGCGGCTGCTATATTTCAGTTTCTCTATTATCGTTTGTTGTGGGGTTTGAGAGGGTCTTGCTTGGCAAATGCAGCACGGTCTTTGATGAATTGGGCAATGTAGATACTGAAAAGGATAATGGTAATGATGATTCCTAAGATATCGAAAATGCCCCATTCAAGACCATACCAGTTGATACGCCATTCGGACCATGATGTGTACATGTAGAGTATGTTTAAAAGTATGAGCAGTAAACGGAATTCGGTAGGACCGAGTTTGCCGTACGTCAGACAGAATTCTTCTTTGACGATGGTGCAGACGTAAGTGTATATGGAGAGGCTCAAATAACCGGCTAATGCTGCTAACGCCACATCCATACGAAACATAGGAGAGAGACCGGCGCCGAGGAAGATGAGGCAGGTGGTGACAGCGTCGAGCGTATGGTCGATGAAAAAGCCGTATATCGGCCGTTGGGTATTACGGAAGCGTGCCAGTGTGCCGTCCAGGCTGTCGCCGTACCAATGAAGTACCAGTCCGAACGACGAAAGCCACAAATATCTTATATCTGTATTCGACAACCAGCCTCCTATGGCATAAACCACTGTACCCAATACGCCGATATAAGTCAATGTGTCCGAGGTCATCCATTCGGGTTGTCTCTGAGCTAACCACACAAGTGCTTTTTTCTCTGCTTTGCTAAGAATGGAGGTTTGAATTCTTTCTGCTGATTCTTTTCCCATTGTTGTATTTTTATCTGTGTAAAAAATATGAATATTTTGCAAAGATATGACTTAATCTTAGGGTAACGGTGTTCTTATAAGGAGTAGAAATGGTCTATTTGGTTGAAGGGGAGAGGGTTGATGTCGCTGGTTGGCCTGTCTGGGTTATCCCTTCGGCATCTATGGATAGGGTCGTCCTTTTACCGTTATTGTAAAAACGTAGTTGTGCCTCTCCTTGTGCATCGAACTTCACGTCGGGATTCCAATACAGTGTACGGCGATAGTCTGCGGTGCCAGGCAGGGGGCGCCGACTATAGTCCGGATGGTAGAAGTCCTTGCATACGGAGTAGCCCGTCATGAGATAACGGCGGTCACGAAAGGTGTATTGCCGTGCTTCGCCCGGGAAGAGGCGGTAGTCCACCACCACGTCGGGTTGGTCTGTGCCGCTGTACTTCCAACTGTTTTCCTCGCGCGGGGAATAATCGGTGTAGATGTAGAGTTTGTCCAGGTTGTAGAGCTTGTGGTATTTGCGGCGTACGGCTTCCGTCTGGTTGGTGATGGCTACTCCCACGGGTAACGTCTTGTCCTTGTGATTGAGCGGCAGACTGTCGTAACGTTCCTGTATGAAGTAATGACGGGACTGGTTCATGTCGCCGATGTAGGCTGTGCAGACTTGTTTGGTGAAGGTACGCCAGTCATACATGCCGCAGTTCAGACCGTAGTCGGCGGCCAGATTGAACGCCTCGTAGGCATCCACCACGAGCGTGGGTTTCTTCAGGTTGAGTTTGCGCAGGCCGCCGCGCTTGTTGCGTACGGTCACGGCAGACATGAGGTGCGTGCCCGAAACCAGGCTGTCCGGCAAGAGTGAGTTGTCTTCCATGTTCTCGAATACGGCGTCATGATAATAGCTGTATGGCTTGGGGAAGACGGGGTAGAAGCGGTCTTGCTTCACATAATAGTCCGGGTAGGCTTCTTCGTCGTGAAACTCCTTGTAATTCCGTTTCTCCTTCCGTTTGTTGAATTTGGCAGAGTCCGTAGCTGTCAGGAAGAGGCTGCAATCGCCGTGCAGGATGGGGGAGAGCATGGTGAAACGCCCTCCTTTGGTGTCCTGTGAGGCCTCTACGATGTCAGTACCTTGAACAAAAGTAGCCGTCACGGTCACTTCCTTTTTCATCTTGCCGCTGTAAGTCGTGCCGTAAAGGTCGTCCAGCGAAAACGGCGTGCCGGCTGTGGTGTAGAGGGGAAGCTCTTTTCCCATCCCTGGGATGTAGATAGTATCGCCGTAGTCGGCTTCAGGCAGGAGCGAGTAAGTGGGATGTACGCTGCCAGTCAGGGTTTGCATCCGTTCGGGGAGGAAACTCAAGCGGAACGGTTCCACACCTGCTATCTCGCGCCATTCGTAACGCCGCCATCCCTGCACGAGCATGAGCAGGTCGAGGTCGCGGCGGTGGATACTGTCGTCGGCCTCGAAATAATATCCCGGGTCTTCCACGAAGCCTTTCAGGTCACTGCAAAGTAGCATTTCGGTAAGTATTGTGCCGTTGTCATAGGTCGATTCATCTGTACTGTGGTCACGTACGGAAATGGACAGTCGGGTAGAGTCCGGTAGGGAGGTATGGAGTTTCAGTCGTATTTCTATAGGCTCGAATGGTGCATATTCTTTTTTTACGTTGTTTACGGTCAGTAGTGTACGGGAAAGACCATGGTGGTTGACGAAGAAAAGGCGCTCGGCCAAGATGTGTCCACGTCCGTCGAAGAGGGTCATTTGGTTCACCCCTTCAGCCAGACTGTCGGTTGGAATATCGGCTGAGGCTTTTCCTTGGCTGTCCAGCTTTAAGGTCGTGAAAGCCTGTACGGCTCCACCGTGTAGGATTTGCAGGCCGACCTCCTCGTCAGGCAGTCCGTGACTTTCTATCCGGGCATGGATCAGGCTGTCGTTTTGCGTAACGCGAAGCGTACATCCCGCATCTTCCGCTTCAGGTAATTTCACTTCATATTCATATTTCCCGTATCGGAATACGGCTTTGTATTTTTCTTCGGCTGAGACTTGGGGGATGACGAATGTGCCGCGTCCGCGATGGACGGTATGTGTACGTGCAATAATTTGCTTATGACGATTGTATATCGTAACTTCTGCTGCGACATGCTGTCCGTTCTCGTCGTTCAGTTCGAAGGCCACGTGTCCGGGTAGTCCGGCCACGAGTGCGCCCCCTTCCGGATAGAATTTCAAGTCCATGTCCGGTTTTCCTTTCCGCGTACGGAAGTATCGCCGCAGGGGGCGGAGCGTCATGTCTTTGGGGTAAATGCCGGGAGAGGACGGACGGTCGAATACGGGAAACACGCGTGAGTAAAGCTTGTCGTAGTCGCGAAAGTAATCCTTGGCCATCTGTTTATTATAAAACATCTCTTCGGTGTAAGGAGAGTGAGGATGCTCGTAACGGCCGAAGTTCAGCATCCAACGCGTATAGGCGCGCAGTTCGTAATATCCGGCGTACAGGGAGTCGGTGAGCAGAAAAGCACCGTGCGCCGTGCCGTCCGGCATTTCCAGTTGCTGGCGTTCCACCAGATAACCGTCCGGCGTGAGCAATTCCACGTATAGGATACGGCTCAAGTCCGTGAGGGTTCCTTTGTCGCTGCGGGTCACGTAGCCTTTGTACCAAATGGTGTCGCCCACGAAATAGCAAGTATTGTCTATATGTAGGTATACTTTCTCTTGTGGTAGGGTTTCTCCGAAAAGTTTTACACGGGAGGCGAGAGTGTCTATGCCCGGTACATCGGTTGAGTTTTGCGCCGGAGAAGATGAGCAAAGGATGAAAATGGCATTCAGCCAAAGTAGCATTCTTTTCATGATGTTTTTCTTTTGAGTTTCGTCTTGCAAAGCCGTTGGTTCAAGCTTATGTGCAAATGTAATGATTTTCCCGTGATTAAGAAGGATAGGAAAGGGATTTTTCCGAGTATATCTTCCATAATAGAAATACAGCCGCAATCCTTTATAAAGAATTACGGCTGTATGATGTAAAAAGGGAAAGAAGCGGATTATTTCACCGGCATCTTGTCTATCCGTCTTTGATGGCGACCGCCCTCAAAATCCGTGGAGAAGAATTCGTCCATGATCTTACGCGCCATGTCCGTGTCGATGAAACGCCCCGGCATGACCAGCACATTGGCATCGTTGTGCTGACGGCACAAATGGGCGATTTCCGGAATCCAGCTCAAGCCTGCGCGTATGCCTTGGTGCTTGTTCAGCGTCATGCTGATGCCTTCACCGCTGCCGCAGATGGCTATGCCCGGATAGCATTCCCCGTCTTCTACAGCTTGGGCCAAAGGATGGGCATAGTCGGCATAGTCGCAACTGGCTTCAGAATTCGTGCCGAAATCCTTATAGGCATAGCCTTTTTCGGCGAGGTATTCCTTCACGAACTGCTTGAGTGCGTATCCTGCGTGGTCTGAGGCCAGACCGACAGTCTTCACTTCCATCATTAGAGCATTTCTTTGACTTGGTTGTACACGTTCTGCGCCGTGAAGCCGAGTTTTTCATCAAGCACCTTGTAAGGAGCCGAGAAACCGAAGCTTTCCAGGCCGAACACCTTGCCGTTGGCACCTACCAGACCTTGGAGGTTGACGGGCAGACCGGCGGTGAGGCCGAATATCTTGGCACCGGCAGGCAGAATCTCTTCTTGATAGCACGGGCACTGACTGCGGAACAAGCCTTCTGAGGGGCAGCTCACGATGCGTACTTTCACGCCGTCGGCACGCAGCAGGGCGGCACCGGCCACGAGTGTGGATACTTCGGAACCTGAAGCGACGAGGATAACATCAGGATTCTCATCGGAACCGGCTACGATATAAGCACCTTTGGCTGCCTGGCCGTAGTCATTTCCTTCCGGCAACATTTCGATGTTTTGGCGGGAAAGGATAAGGGCAGACGGCGTGTCGGTATTCTCCATGGCGAGCTTCCAGCACACCGTGGTCTCTTCTGCATCAGCAGGACGGAGTACGAGGAGGGAATTCTGGCCGTGATGGTTTTTCAATTTTTCCATCAAGCGGATTTGGGCCTCCTGTTCAACCGGTTCGTGGGTCGGGCCGTCTTCGCCTACACGGAATGCGTCGTGTGTCCAAATGAACTTCACAGGTACCTGCATCAAGGCTGCCATACGTACGGCCGGTTTCATGTAGTCGGAGAATACGAAGAACGTACCGCAGGCTACGATTACACCTCCGTGGAGCGACATACCGATACATACGCAAGCCATCGTCAGTTCGGCAACACCGGCTTGAAGGAATGCACCACTGAAATCGCCTTTTACGAATGCATGTGTTTTCTTCAGGAAGCCGTCGGTCTTGTCCGAATTGGAAAGGTCGGCTGAAGAAACGATCATATTTTCTACCTGGGTTGCCAGCACGCCTAAGACGGTTGCCGAGGCCGCACGGGTCGCCTGGTTCGGTTTCTGTTCGATGGCTTTCCAATCGATGACAGGTGCTTTGCCTGAGAACCACAAATCCATCTTGGCGGCCAGTTCCGGATTAGCTTTCGCCCATTCTGCTTTGGCCGCATAGCGTTCCGCAACGATTGCTTCCAATTCTTTGGCACGTTTGGCATATAGTTCCGCAACTTCGGGGAAGATCTGGAACGGATCGTCCGGGTTTCCTCCTAAGTTCCGGATGGTGTCTGCGATAGAGACGCCGGCTGCCGAAAGAGGTTGTCCGTGTGTAGACACCTTGTTTTCGTAGCTGCTCTTGTCAGCACCCACAGCACCCTTACCCATGATCGTGTTACCGATAATCAGGGTAGGACGGGATGTTTCGGCTTTCGCCTCGGTCAGTGCCCGGCGGATTTCCGTTACATCGTTTCCGTTGATTGTGATGACTTTCCAACCCCATGCTTCGTATTTCATGGCTACGTTTTCTGTCGTCACTTCGCCTACGGTTGTGGAAAGCTGGATGTTGTTGGCATCGTAAAACATAATCAGGTTGTCCAGTCCCAGCGTACCGGCAATACGTCCGGCTCCCTGAGAAATCTCTTCCTGGATGCCACCATCGGATATATATGTGTAGATCGTCTGATTCATGACGTCACCCAGGCGTGCTTTCAGGAACTTGGCGGCGATAGCAGCACCTACGGCGTAAGTGTGGCCTTGTCCCAACGGACCGGATGTGTTTTCTATACCACGCATCACGTTGACTTCGGGATGTCCCGGAGTCACACTACCCCACTGGCGGAACTCTTTCAGTTCGTCGATCGTGAATTTGCCTGCGAGGGCGAGTACTGAATAAAGCATCGGCGACATATGCCCCGGGTCCTGGAAATAGCGGTCTCTGGGGATCATACACGAGGACCTCTGAAAACAGTACGTTCACAAAGTCTGCACCACCCATTGCACCACCGGGGTGACCGGATTTCGCTTTTTCTACCATTGACGCAGCCAGGATACGGATGTTGTCCGCTGCTTTGTTCATTAATTTAATATCGTTCATTGTGATGAGTTATTTTTATTTTTTGCAAAGATAGTCAATCTCTTCGTAATGACCATCCTATCGATGAAACAATTCATTTTCTGTAAAGTTTCCTAATTTCCGATATTTCTCATAGAGAGCAAGATACGCCAGATGATTTTTATGATTTGACTGGTATTCTTTTGCAAAACCTTATCTTATAGTCCGCTGTGTGTCTTCGATTTTGGCATATATGCACGGTGCTACGGCTGCGAATATGGAAACATCGAATGCGCAAGTCTGTTCCGCTTGGGCTACTTTGTGATCGGAATATCCGGCACATCTGCCAAAGTCAGCATGTTGAATGATGTTTTTTATTATAGGGAGAAATAGAACCCTTGTTCCAGCAGATGGTCGTATTTTTCTTTGTTGAACATATAATAGAAAGCCCCTCTTTTGGAACCTTTCTTGTCTTTTTCATCCAACTTCTCCAGAATATCCATCGCATTTAGTTTTTTGCGGAAATTACGCTTGTCCAGTTGAGTCTGGTAGATGGCTTCATACAGGTTCT
>ENA-ORSL01002988-ORSL01002988.1-human-gut-metagenome-genome-assembly--contig:-NODE-2988-length-11457-cov-2.678302_pt1 | contig 11457 bp, 10 predicted proteins | sample MGYA00242190_ERZ509157 | MGnify/ENA primary metagenome ERZ509157 (study PRJEB26280, sample SAMEA2338664) | human gut metagenome | biome: human gut; feature: human-associated habitat; material: faeces...
GGGGGAGCCGTATCTGGCCGCCCTGCGCAGGCGCGGCGTCACCACCCGCGAGCAGGCGCTGACCTTTATCGCCGAGACCGATGCGGCTAACCGCGCGCTGTACGCGGTGTTTGCCGCCTGCGGGCTGAACGGCAAGCCCACCAATGCCGATCGCACGCTATACAAAAAATGGCGCGGCTGGGGCTTTGGCGAGGAGCTTTTGCTGCTGGCCGCCGAGCAGTCGCGCGGGGCGGACAACAAGCTGCCCTATATGGATAAGGTGCTGGAGGCCTGGCACGAGGCGGGCGTAACCGCGCCCGAGCAGGTATCCGCCCGGCAGGCGGCGCACGCACGCGGACGCGCAGCGGCCCCTGCGGCGCAGCGTCCGGCCAGGCAGGTATCCGCGCAGCAGTATACCCAGCGCGAGTATACCGACGAAGAACTGAACCGTCAGACCCTGGAACTGCTGGAGGAGGCGAGCCAGAGCGATGAACGCTAACGTGCTGCAAAAGGTGATGGAGCAGCTGGCTGATCAGCGCGCGCGCAACGAGCGCGAGGAGGAGCGCCGCCGTCGCGAGGCGTTGGCCAAATGCCCCGAAATCGGCCGGGTGATGGATGCGCGCCGCGAGGCGGTGATGAAAAGCGTGTACTCAGCCTTTGCCATTCCGGCGGATGAAAACCTGACCGAAAAGGTGGAAGCCTGGAACGCGCAGATCAAAGCGCTGTTGGCGCAGAACGGCTTTCCGGCGGACTATCTGGAGCCTGTTTTCCACTGCGCCCAGTGCGAGGATACGGGCTATACCGGCAGCGGCAAAAAGACGCTGTGCGCCTGCGCGCGGGCCATGTATACCCAACTGCTTGAAAAAGAGGGCGGCTTTGAGCGCGAGCAGACCTTTGAGAATTACGATCCAAACGTGTTCCCCGATACGCCCATGGACGATCTGCCCGATTCGCAGGCGGCCTTCCGCACGGTGTCCCAGCGCCGGTATATGGAGGTGCTGCGCCGCAAGTGCGAGGGCTACGCCGACGCGCTGCCCAATCCGCCCCAGCGCACGCTGCTGCTCTACGGCGGAAGCGGGCTGGGCAAGACGTACCTGCTGCGCTGCATCCATGCTCGCGCGCGCGAAAAGGGCGTGCCCGCCCTGTGCGTAACGGCCAATCAGTTTATCCGCACGGCGCGGCAGGCCATCTTTCAGCGTAGTCAGGAGGATCTGGACGCGCTGTATGAAACCGAGCTTTTGCTGCTGGATGATCTGGGCACCGAGCCGCTGATTGAAAACGTGACGGTGGAGGAGCTGTTTAATCTGATCAATGAGCGTCAGAACGCGCGCAAGTGCACGGTGCTTTCCACCAATCTGACGCTGAACGAGATCAAAACCCGCTATACCGAGCGCATTCTTTCCCGCCTGCGGGATGCGCACGCCTGCCAGACGCTGCAATTCTTGGGGCGCGATATCCGGCAGTTGCCAAACCGGTAAAAAATAATTATAATAGTAAAATCAGGTTTTGAAAGGGGGGCAGGCTGATGCGCGCAAAGCTGTTTTTCGCGCTGCTGTTTGTTTCCCTTTTGTGGGCGGGCACGGCCGCGCTGGGGCAAAAGATTGCCGTCGAGCGGCCTGCATTGCCCCGTGCCGCGCTGGAGCGCTGCATCCCGCCGCAGCGGGAAAAGACGGAGCCTGCCGGGCAAAGCGCCGCGCGGCATGTCCCGGTCAGGCAGGCGGCGCAGCCGGATGCGATTCCACAGCCCATGCCGGCCGAGCCTGTGCAGACGGCCTGCCATTACCGCACGGCCTATCAGGCGTTTCACCTGATCGGCGAGGCAGGATAGCCGGCGCGGCAAAGCGTTTGTTCGATCATGAAATTCAAAATATACCGCAAAGGAGAAACTGTTTACCATGTCTAAGAACGTTGTTCTCAATCGCGTAGTCTGCGCGATCGTGCTGCTGGCGCTGCTGGCCGCCACCGTCGCGGGCGCTTTCCTGGGCATCAAGGGCCGCAACACCCAGATGGTGACCATCCATGACGACGACGGCGATCATCAGGAAGCCCTCTATCGCCAGGTGGCCTTCATTCCCAACACCGTCAATGAAAACTGGCGCGAAGCCATCGTGCCCTCCGCTGCGTTGGGCGGCGGTTATAGCTATACCGTTACTGCCGAGCAGGGAGATATGACCGACGCTGATTTTACCAAGGCGCTCAAATCCGCCGCCAAAGTGCTTAAAACCCGCGCCGAGCTGGTAACGGGCGATGCGAGCGTGAAGGTTGAGGATAAGCAGATCGTGCTGACTGTGCCGGAAACTGCCTATAATTCCGCCGTGGCCATGCTGCTCTCTCCTGTGGGCAAGTATACCCTGGCCTTCCCCAATGCGGATAATTCCGGTCTGGGCGAGACCGTGATGGACGCGGGCGATGTGAAGCAGAGCTACTACTATGCCAATAACAGCACCTACTCCATTCAGCTGCAGCTGACCAAGAAGGGCGTAAGCAAGTTCAACGCTCTGCTGGCTGATCATGCTGGCGAAGCGCTGTATCTGCTGCAGGATGGCCAGGCCGTGGCTGCCGCCACGATGTCCGCTTCCCTGCTCAGCGACGGCGTGATGAACATTTCCACCAGCGATTGGACGACGGCCTTTACCGCCGTTGCTTGCCTGCGCTCCGGCGCCATGTCCACCGCCATGACGGTGCAGACCACTGCCGTAGCCGATGCGACGCTGGGCAATCTGCTCAATACGATCATTCTGGCTGCCGACGCCGTGCTGCTGCTGTGCTGCGTATGGATGCTCGTGCGCAATCGCCTGACCGGCCTGCTGGGCGCGTGGACGCTGGCTGCTCAGGTGGTGCTGTTCTGCCTGCTGACCGCGCTGATCGCCGTATCCGCCAACTGGAAGATGAGCGTGCTTTCCATGATCGTGCTGCTGCTGTGCGAGGTTTCCTTCGTGTATGGTCTGCTGCTGGTGCTGGGCCGCATGGCCTCCGCCATGGGCAAGGGCCGCGGCTCCCGCGCGGCTGCGGGCGCTGCCTTTGATGGCAGCTTCAAGTTCCTGGCCATCTTCTATGGCGTTATCCTGACGGTGGGTCTGGTGCTCATGTTCGCCTTCCAGAGCGGCATGGTCGGCATCCTGGGCCGCTTCATGGCCATCAGCGCCGTGCTGAGCGTGGCGATGATCTATGTGTTCCTGCGCCTGGTGCTCAGCTGCAGCTTTGCGCTCTTTGGCGAAAAGTCCGCGCTGTATAAGTAATTTGTAAGCCACGGGGCAAAGCGTTCTCTCCCGCCGGGAGGGGGCGCTTTGCCTGTCTTTATTTTGGAAAAGGTGTTTTATGCAACAGCTGATCTGCCGCGGCGCGCAGGGGGAAATCCCTGGCATATCGCCGCTGCTTGCCCCGCTGCTCATTGCCCGCGGCGCGGATACCTATGAAAAGGCGCAAGCCTTTCTGCATCCTTCCGAGAGGGATTTGAACGATCCCTTTCTGATGCCGGATATGCGCGCCGCGTGCGATATGATCCGCGCGGCCATCGCCCGCCGCACGCCTATTGCGGTGTACGGCGATTACGACTGCGACGGCGTGTGCGCCAGCGTGATCATGCTGGAAACGCTGCGCAGCTTGGGGGCGGACGCGCGCAGCTATATCCCCAGCCGCAAGGACGAGGGCTATGGCCTGAACGAGGCCGCCGTGCGCCGGCTGGCCGAGCACTGCGGGCTGCTGATCACGGTGGACTGCGGCGTGACGGCTGTGCAGGAGATTGCCCTGGCCAAGAGCCTGGGCATGCAGGTGATCCTGACCGATCACCATACCCTGCCCGCAGAGCTTCCGCAGGCGGACGCGGCGCTGCATCCGCAGTTAGGCGATTATCCCTGCCGCGATCTGTGCGGCGCGGGCGTTGCCTATAAGCTGGCTTGCGCGTTGACGGGCAAGAGGATTCTGCCCAGCCTTGAGCTGGCTGGGCTGGCCACGATTGCCGATATGGTGCCGCTGCTGGGTGAAAACCGCGCCCTGGCCGCGCTGGGGCTGCGCGCCCTGCGGCAGACGGCGCGCCCCGGCCTGCGCGCGCTGATGCAGACGGCGGGCATGCAGGAGAGCGCCGATATCGGCGGTATGCAGGCCGCGTTCCTGTTGGCGCCGCGCATCAATGCCTGCGGGCGCATGGATACGGCGGATATCGCGCTGAATCTGCTCTCCACCGGCAACGCAGCCCGCGCCGCCGCGCTGGCCGCTGAGGCAGATGCGCTCAACACCCGCCGCAAGGCGGTGGAGCAGCGCATTGTGGAGGAGGCGGATGCTCAGGTACGCGAGATGGATTTGTGCCGGCTGCGCGCCATTGTGGTGCAGGGCGAGGGCTGGGAAAGCGGCGTGGTGGGGCTGGTCGCCGGGCGGCTGGCCGAGCGTTACGGCTATCCCACCGTGGCGCTTTCGCGCGACGGCGAGGCGTGCGTGGGCAGCGCGCGCAGCGCCAGCGGGGTGGATCTGTATCAGGCGCTATGCGACTGCGGGGATATCTTTACGCGCTTTGGCGGGCATAAGCAGGCGGCGGGTCTGAGCATCCGCGCCGAGAATGCGGACACCCTGCGCGAGCGGCTGAGCCAGGCGGTGGAAAAGCAGCTGAACGGCCGCGTGCCCATGCCCGAAAGCCGCTATGACGCGGAGATCACCCTGCCAGAAATCACGCTGGATATGATCGAGGAGCTGAAAAGCCTTGAGCCCTTCGGCATGGGCAATCCCGCGCCGGTTTATCTGCTGCGCAATGCCGATGTGCTATCCGCCCGGGCGGTTGGCGCGACGGGCGCGCATCTGAAGCTTACCCTATCGCAAAACGGCGCGATGATGGACGGTATCGCCTTTCAGATGGGCGATCGCGCGGGCGTGCTGCAGGGCGCGACCGAATTGGTGATTACCCCCGAGCAGAACAGCTTTTGCGGCAAGGTAACGCCGCAGTGCCGCGTGGAGGCGTTGGGCCGCGCGACGGCGCGCTTTCTGCCCCGCCCCGATGAGGAAGCGCTGGCGCTTTTGCAGGAATTTGATCGTTTTTGCCGAATACATAAGGATTGCCCCCAGCCTGCCCCGGCGGCGCTGGAGGGCATGACCATCGCCCCGCAGGGAACGCTGCTTTTGTGCCGCACGGCCGATACGGCAAACGCCCTGTGCGCGCGGTTTCCAGATCTGGACGCGGCGCAGGATGGCGGCGTGGAGCCGCGAGCATACAGCGCCGTATGGCTGTGCCGCAGGCTCAAGCGCCGCGGGCCGTACCGCAGGGTGATCCTGTGCGACGGCGCGCTGTGCCCGCAGGAAATTGCCTGCCTTGCTGAAATGTATCCTGAAGCGGAAATTCTGTCCGCCCCGCAAAGCCCCGCCCTGCGCGCGCGGCTGGCGCAATTGCAATTTGACGTAAACGCGCTGCGCGACTGCTATCGAACCTTGCGCGCGGGACAAAAAATCAACGTGCTCAATCCCCGGGAATGCGCAATGGCCTATGTGCTGCAAAGCATGGAGCTGATTACGCTGCAGCCCGCGCCGCAGCTGCTGCCCATGCGCAAAGCCAGCCCGACGGAAGATCCCTTGTATCGCCTGATCCTGAACGGAGGAAATTAAAACCATGGCAACCGCCTATGAATGCATGACGCTGGAACAGATGATCGCGCGGATGAAGCATTATCATCCCAACGCCGACGCCTCCCTGGTGGAGCGCGCCTATGCCTTTGCCGAGCGCGTGCACGGCGGGCAGCGCCGCCTGAGCGGCGAGCCCTACATCATCCATCCCGTCTATGTGGCCAGCATCCTGACTGAAATCGGCATCGACGCGCCCACCATCGCCGCAGGCCTTCTGCACGATACGGTGGAGGACTGCAAGGACGTTACGCTGGATGTGATCCGTCAGGAGTTTGGCGAGGAGGTGGCCATGCTGGTGGACGGCGTGACCAAGCTGAGCCAGCTGGATTTTACCGACCGCGAGGAGCGCCAGGCTGAAACGCTGCGCAAGATGATCCTGGCCATGGGACGCGATATCCGCGTGGTGCTGATCAAGCTGGCCGACCGGCTGCACAATATGCGCACGCTCAAGTTTCAGCCTGTCGAGCGCCAGGTGGCCATCGCCCGCGAAACGCTGGATATTTACGCGCCGCTGGCACACCGCCTGGGCGTATATACCATCAAGGCCGAGCTGGAGGATCTGTCGCTGCGCTATATCGATCCCGAGGGCTATCAGGATGTGGCGCGCAAGGTGGGCATGAAGCGCGCCGAGCGCGAGGAAAATATCAAAATCGTCATTGAGGAATTGTCCCAGAAGCTCAAGGATCTGGGCATGCATTTTGAAGTGGCGGGCCGCCCCAAGCATCTGTACAGCATCTACCGCAAGATGGTGATTCAGAATAAGCCCTTCGATCAGATTTACGATCTGATCGCCATCCGCGTGCTGGTGGATACCGTGCCGGATTGTTACACGGTGCTGGGCGTGTGCCATACGCTGTGGACGCAGGTGCCCGGACGCTTCAAGGATTATATTTCGGTACCCAAGAACAACATGTACCAGTCGCTGCACACCACGGTGATCGGCGGCCGGCGCATTCCCTTCCCCTTTGAAATTCAGATCCGCACCTGGGAAATGCACCATGTGGCCGAGTACGGCATCGCCGCGCACTGGCGCTATAAGGAGGGCGGCGACGACAAGGCCTTTGACCGCAAGCTGTACTGGCTGCGGCAGATCCTGGACTGGCAGGGCGAGCCCCGCGACAGCCATGAGTTTATCGACGGCCTGAAGACCGATATCTTCGCCGAGCAGGTATTCATCTTTACCCCCAAGGGCGATATCATCGATATGCCCCGCGGCGCGACCCCGCTGGACTTTGCCTATCGCGTGCATTCCGCCGTGGGTAACAGCTGCATTGGCGCCAAGGTGAACGGCCGTATCGTGCCGCTGGATACCCCGCTGGAAACGGGCGACCGGGTGGAGATCATGACCTCCTCCGCCGCCAAGGGCCCCAGCATGGACTGGCTCAAGATCGTCAAGACCCAGGGCGCGCGCTCCAAGATCCGCCAGTATTTCAAGCGCGAGCTGCGCGGTGAGAACGTGACCAAGGGCAAGGATCTGCTGGATCGCGAGGCCAAGCGGCGCGGCCTGCAGCTGGGCGTGCTGATGAAGGATGAAAACCTGGAGCCGCTGCTGAAAAAGTACGCCTTCTCCGATGCGGAGGATATCTACGGCGCGGTGGGCTATGGAATGATCGCCGCCGCCTATGTGATTACCCGCCTGTATGAGGAGCAGCAAAAGGCCGAGGAGGCCGCCGCGCCCAAGGCGCCGCCTGCCCTGCCCGAGGTGGGGGAGAGCGCAGCCGCCCGTACCGGCAAGCCCACGCAGGGCATCTATGTGGAGGGCGGCAGCGGCATGCTGGTGCGCTTCGCCCGCTGCTGCAATCCCGTGCCGGGCGACGACATTGTGGGCTATATCACGCGTGGGCGCGGCGTAACCGTGCATAAGGCCGATTGCGTCAATGCCCAGCACAGTGAGCCGGAGCGCGCCATCCGCGTATCCTGGGCGGAGGAGAGCATCGGGCGCTTTACCACCACCATTCAGGTGATCGCCTACGATCATCCCAGCCTGCTGGGCGAACTGACCGTATTTGTGCAGGATGGCGGCGCGCCGATCTCCGCCATGAGCGTAAAGATCAGCAAAAACAAAACCTGTACCATCCAGATGGAGGTGCAGGTGGAAAGCCGTGAAAAGCTGGACGCCGTGCTGGCGCGCATCCGCAAGCGCCCCGATGTCATCGAGGCGTTCCGACTGGGGAGGTAAAAACATGCGATCAGTCATTCAGCGCGTTACGCGCGCAAGCGTTGCGGTGGACGGCGAAGTAGTAGGCAACATTGGCGAAGGGCTGCTGGTGCTGCTGGGCGTCAAGGTGGGCGATACCGAAAAGGACGCGGACTACATGGCCGACAAGCTGCTGAAGCTGCGCATTTTTGAGGATGAAAACGGCAAGATGAACCGCTCTGTGCGCGATATCGGCGGCAGCGTTTTGTGTGTCAGCCAGTTTACGCTGCTGGGCGACGCGCGCGGGCAGAATCGCCCCGGCTTTACCCAGGCGGAGGCGCCCGAGCGCGCTAACGCATTGTATCAGCGCGTGTGCCAGCGCATGCGCGATCAGGGCATGACCGTGGCGCAGGGCATCTTCCGCGCCGATATGCAGGTGGAGCTGGTCAATAACGGCCCGGTGACGATCCTGCTGGACAGCGAAAAGAATTTTTGAGGACAAGCATATGCCAACCATTCAAAAGCTGCCGCTGGGGCGGCTGCAGACCAACTGCTATATCCTGTGTGAAAACCCGGAGGACGGCGTGGTTGTGATCGATCCCGGCGACGATATCCTGCTGCTGCAGGCTGCGCTGACGGGCAAGAAGGTGGCCGCCGCGCTGATTACTCACGCGCATTATGATCATATCCTGGGCTTGCCCGCGCTGGGCAATGTGCCCATTTATGTGCATGAGCTGGATGCGCCCGCCATGACCGACGCGGTGCGCAACTGCGCCGAGGACAGGCTGCCTGCCGTGTCCGCTACCCATCTGGTGCATGAGGGCGATGTGCTGCATCTGGCCGGCATGACCTTTACCGTGATGCATACCCCTGGCCATACGCCCGGCGGCGTGTGCTATCAGTGTGGCGACGATCTGTTTACGGGCGACACGCTGTTTGCCCCCGGCTATGGCCGTACCGATCTGCCCGGCGGCAGCTGGAGCGATTTGGTGCGCTCGCTGCGCAGGCTGCTGCATCTGCCCGGCAATCTGCATGTTTATCCCGGCCACGGCGGGGACGCGGAGTTGTCTGCGCTGCGGGGGAACCTATGAGCACGGTATCGCTGTACGCCGCCTCCGAAACGCTGCTAAGCGATATGGCCGAGGTGCTGCGCCTGTACATGGGCGGCGTGACCGTGCTGCCCAACGCGCCGGGCGGCGATATGACAATTCGTCATACTGAAGAAATCGCCGACGGCGTGCGCGTTGTGCGCGTGACGGATGGCGAGCGCTGCGAGGAATCCCGCGAGCGGATCACGGGGGATGCGGTGGTGGATAAGCGCCTGCGCCGCCGCCAGGCAAAGTTAGGCGTGTACGGGCTGATGAAGCGCCGCTTCGGCTTTGCACCGCCCTGGGGCAGCCTGACGGGCATTCGCCCCACGCGCCTGCTGTATGCCAATCTGAATAAGGGCATGACCATGGATGAGGCTGTGCATGAATTGCAGCGCGTGTTTGACGTGAGCGATGAAAAGGCTGCCGTGCTGCGCGAAATTGTGCAGGTGCAGCAGGCGTTGACGTTGCCCGCAAGGGACGAAATCGATCTGTACATCGGCATTCCGTTCTGCGTGTCGCGCTGTGCGTACTGCAGCTTTCTGTCCGGCGAGGTAGGCAAGGGTGAGCTGCTTGCGCCCTATGTAGAGGCGTTGGAGCGAGAAATCGCCCAGACCATTGCCCTGCTGGAGGAAACCGGTCTGCGTCCGCGCGCGTTTTACATGGGCGGCGGCACGCCCACCGCCCTGCCTGCGCCGCTGCTGCGCCGCGTGCTGCGTGCCGCGCAGCCCCTGACCGCCCGCTGCCGTGAGATCACGGTGGAGGCGGGGCGGCCGGATACCATTGACCGGGACAAGCTGCAGGCACTGCTGGACTACGGGGTGACGCGCATCAGCGTCAATCCCCAGACCAAGCACGATGAAACGCTTGCGCGCATCGGCCGCCGCCACACCTGCCGCCAGACCGAGGAGGCCTACGCCCTGGCGCGGCGGATGGGCTTTACCCATATCAATATGGATCTGATCGCCGGGCTGCCGGGGGAAGACCTGCGCATGTTTGAGGAAACCCTGGCCTGGCTGCGCAGCCTGGCTCCCGAGAGCATGACGGTGCACACCCTGTCCATCAAGCGCAGCAGCCTGCTGCACCTATGGGAGGCGCAGCTGCCCGATGGCGAAATGGTGGCCGATATGGTGCGCGCGGGCGCGCGAACCGCGCACGAAATGGGCATGCAGCCCTACTATCTGTACCGGCAGAAGTACATGGCCGGCAATCAGGAAAACGTGGGCTACGCCCTGGCTGGGCACGCCTGCCTGTACAATGTGGAAATGATGGAGGAGACGGCAAACGTGCTGGCCATGGGCGCGGGCGCGGCCAGCAAGCGCCTGTTTGACCGGCAGGGATTCATCCGCCGCGCCTTCAATGTGAGCGACATCCGCCAGTATATTTCGCGCGTGGACGAGATGGCGCAGCGCAAGCGGGATTTATTCCTTGGCGGGAATGCGCCCGCATCCTGCAAATCCGAAAATGTGCCCGAAAATGCTTGAAATTTTGTGATAAATTGCAGTTGACAAGCCCAGTTTCAAATGGTATCATGATACAGTTGTCAGTAATATGCGGCTGCAGCGCTTTTTGCGTGCGTCTCATTGCCCTGACAGCATAGGCAGAAGCGGGAGGTGCGCGCCGTGCCAGCAGGCTTGCCGGAGGGAAAAATCGCCGCCGGATTCAGGCAGGTAATGCGCGCGATTGCGCAGGGCAAGGCCGCGCGGATATATGTTGCGCAAGACGCGCAGGAAAGCATCCGTGCGCAGGCAATTGCCGCTGCCGAGGCCGCAGGCGTTCCGGTGGAGCAGGCCGAATCCATGGCCGTCCTGGGGCGCGCGTGCCGCATCAGCGTCAGCTGCGCCGCCGCTGCCGTACTAAAATAGACTATAGCTTCCGGGGGTTGCGGAAGTTTTATAGGAGGAGACGGGATAGAACCCGCTCCGATCAATTATCAGGAGGTGCTTCCATGCCTACGATCAACCAGTTGATCCGCAAGGGAAGAGAAGACGTCGTCAAAAAGTCGACTGCGCCCATCCTGCAGGGTTGCCCGCAAAAGCGCGGCGTATGCCTGAGCGTCAAAACCACGACGCCCAAGAAGCCGAATTCGGCTCTGCGTAAGATCGCGAGAATCCGCCTGACCAATCAGATCGAGGGTACTTGCTATATCCCCGGCATTGGTCACAATCTGCAGGAGCACAGCGTGGTACTGATCCGCGGTGGCCGTGTACGCGACCTGCCCGGCGTTCGTTACCACATCATTCGCGGCGCACTCGATACCGCTGGCGTAGCCAAGCGCGGCCAGGGCCGTTCGCTCTATGGCGCGAAACGCCCCAAGAAGTAATTTATTACCGCAGGGGTTCCTTTTGTCAGGGGTTGCTGCGCAGGGCGCGGCGGCGCGTCCCACCCATCCGCTCGGAACGGCGGGTGCGGCCAGGGCTCGTACTGCGCGCAAAACGCACTGTATCCTCAGTAACGGCGTGATGCTGACATGCCAAAGACAATCCGATAAAAGGGCCGCAATCAAGGAGGGAACAAGATGCCCCGTCGTGGATTTATCCCCAAGCGTGAAGTACTCCCCGATCCCGTATACGGGACGGTTGTAGTGACCAAGCTGATCAACCAGATCATGCTGGACGGCAAGCGCGGCGTAGCCCAGCAGGTGTGCTA
>ENA-ORSL01002994-ORSL01002994.1-human-gut-metagenome-genome-assembly--contig:-NODE-2994-length-11416-cov-19.560426_pt1 | contig 11416 bp, 9 predicted proteins | sample MGYA00242190_ERZ509157 | MGnify/ENA primary metagenome ERZ509157 (study PRJEB26280, sample SAMEA2338664) | human gut metagenome | biome: human gut; feature: human-associated habitat; material: faeces...
GGTTATTGTGAGTATCAGAAGCTCGGAAATGGAGAGCTTCCGAAGCGGCGGCGGTGGCGAGAATACGATTAAGGTCGAACAATTGCAGTTGTATACGCAAAGGGCGCTTTGCTGACTGTGGTTTTTCAAAAAAGGAGCCGTCGAACCTCGGACGGAAAAATAGTTGAAAGAAATATTCTTCGATCTTTGTAACTTTTTGGCTTGCTGGGAGTCTAATATATAGATTTGAAGAGATGGGAGGGATCTGTGTGGACGGATTTGAGGTCATCTATTCTAAATACAGCCCTCTGGTTTTTCGATATCTGCTTTCCCTTGGCGTGGATTTTCTGAGTGCTGAAGAACTAACAGCAGAAACCTTTTATCGAGCGTACATCAATTTCGACAAATATAAGGGAGAGAGCAAAATTGAAACTTGGCTCTGTGCAATCGCAAAAAATGAGTATCGTAAGGATTGTAAAAGAAGAGAAAAGGTAACCGCTACGGAAGAAATAGACCGAGCCGCAGAACAGACAGACTTGGTTGACCGCCTGCTGGATAGGGATCAGGCGATTTCCATATACAAAACAGTTCACAGCATGGCTGAGCCGTACAAAGAGGTTTTTCTGCTTCGAGTCTTAGGGGAACTCAGCTTCAAGGAAATATCACATATTTTTGGGAAGTCTGAATCATGGGCGAAGGTCACTTTTTTCAGAGCAAAGATCAAAGTAGTAGAAAAGAGGGAGGAATCTATATGAAAAATGTCACTTGCAGCATTGTAGAGGATCTGCTTCCTCTTTATATGGACGGCTGCTGCTCTAAGGATAGCCAGCAGGCGGTTGCCGAACATATGAAAACCTGTGAAAAATGCAGGGAAACGTATCGCCATTTGCAAAGTGATTTGCCCACTATCGCAAATGGAACGACCGATATGCGCTCCGAGGAAATCGCACGTTCCCTTTCAAAAAGAATCAAGAATCGCAAAGCGGCGGCTGCGGTGTTTGCGGTAATATTCTGCCTGTTTGCAATGCTCTCTCTCTCTTCTTCGTAGGCAAGGCGATCATGATAATGAGAGGGCAGGGTACACCGGTATCTCTTGGCAGTCTGGAAAGCGCGGTAAATCTCTCTGAGGGCGATTTCTCCTGTTCCGCCCAAGATATAGGTGCTCACAGCTTTTTCACCAATACAACGAGAATCATTATTAGAACCGACGCTCCCTTAGATGAGACGGTGACGGTTCGTCTCTGGAATACAGAAAACATGAGTGAGAACATTCTGCAGAGCCGCCTTGACAAAAAGCAGAAAATCTGCACCTTTACGCACCTATCCAGCCGGAACCGCTATGCGATTACTGTAGACAATATGCCCGATATAAGCATTTCTGTCAGTAGTCGTCTTACATTTTGTGAAGCGTTTTCCCAAGCCCTGCAAAATGAATAAGCGTTTTGAGGCCGGGATATGGGGCGCGGAGCCACGCAAAGCCAACAGCGGACACCGTGCAAGAGCAGGCGGCTCCAGCTGAAGAAAACGAATTGCCGAAGCAGCTCGATCCATTTCAATCTATCAGTCTAACAAAAGCTTGAACCATGGGCGGTGGGACAGTAAACTGTCCCACCGCTCTGATTTTCAGCGGGCATGGTCTTTCTCGTGCGTAATGGTTCTCCACGCCGAGGCTGTCTCTGCCAATATTTTGCATGGCAAGGCGGTGCGTTTTCTCGGAATATGACAGAATGGCAGCACAATTCTTCCAAAAATATCTTGACAAGATTTATCAAGATTGATAGAATGGGTATATAACCAAAAAGGAGATGCAGGGATATGCTCATCACAAGGGAAACGGACTATGCGCTGCGGATGCTGCGGGTACTGCTGGACGGAGAGAAGCACTCCGCCGCCGAGATGGCGGAGACGGAGCTGATCCCCGTGCAGTTCGCCTATCAGATCCTGCGAAAGCTCTCCGCTGGGGAGCTGGTGCAGGTGAGCCGGGGCGCGGCCGGCGGCTGCCGGCTGTCCCGCGACCTGCGTGGCGTTTCCCTCTACGACCTCATGGTCGTCATGGGAGAGCATGACGTCCTGTGCGCCTGCATGGAGCCGGGGTATGACTGCCGCTGGCAAAGCGAACACGGGAAATGCGCCATCCACTGCCAGCTAACGGAGCTGCAGCGAAAGCAGGACGAGGCGTTCCGCGCCGTGAGCCTGCACCGGCTGCTGACCGGCGAAGCAATTCAAAAAGAAGAAGTGACCCAACAAACGTGACATAAGGAGGTACACCGTATGCTGTTTCAGACCACACCCGCGCACGAGGAGCTGCGCGCCAAGATCCGGGCCTTTGCGGAGGAGGAGATCAAGCCTCTTGCATTCCTGCTGGATCAGAACAATGAGTTCCCTGACGAACCTGTCAAAAAGATGGCACAGCTGGGCTGGCTGGGGCTGCCGTTCCCCAAGGAGTACGGCGGCGCGGGGCTTGACATTCTCAGCTACGCCATGGCGGTGGAGGAGCTGGCCCGTGTGGACGGCGGCGCAGGCGTGATCCTCTCCGCCCACGTGTCGCTGGGCGCGTGGCCCATCTTCGCCTACGGCACGGAGGAGCAGAAGCAGAAGTATCTCGTGCCGCTGGCAAGAGGCGAGAAGTTGGGTGCTTTCGGCCTTACCGAGCCTAACGCAGGGTCGGACGCCGGCGGGACGGAGACCACGGCACTGGACAAGGGCGACCACTACCTGCTCAACGGCGGCAAGATCTTCATCACCAACGCGCCCAAGGCGGACACCTATGTGGTATTCGCCGTCACCACGCCGGACATCGGCACCCGGGGCATCTCCGCCTTCATCGTGGAGAAGGGCTGGAAGGGCTTCGAGTTCGGCGACCACTACGACAAGATGGGCATTCGCTCCTCCTCCACGGCGGAGCTGATCTTCAACGACGTGAAGGTACCCAAGGAGAACCTGCTGGGCAAGGAGGGCGACGGCTTTAAGATCGCCATGTCCACACTGGACGGCGGCCGCATCGGTATTGCGGCGCAGGCGCTGGGTATCGCCCAGGGGGCCTTTGAGCACGCGCTGGCCTACGCCAAGGAGCGCGTCCAGTTCGGAAAGCCCATCGCGGCACAGCAGGCCGTTTCCTTCAAGCTGGCGGACATGGCCACCAAGCTGCGCTGCGCCCGCTTCCTCGTCTACTCCGCGGCGGAGTTGAAGGAGCAGCACGCCCCCTACGGCATGGAGTCCGCCATGGCGAAGATGTACGCCTCGGACATCGCGCTGGAGGTCACCAACGATGCCTTGCAGATCCACGGCGGCAGCGGCTTCCTCAAGGGCATGGAGGTGGAACGGGCCTACCGCGACGCCAAGATCACCACCATCTACGAGGGCACTAACGAGATCCAGCGGGTGGTCATCGCCTCCCATCTCATCGGCAGGCTGGGCAAGAGCTCCGGCGGTGAGAGCCGCTCGGCGGCTAAGAAGCCCGCGCCCATCACCGGTATACGCAGGCGCACCATCTTTCGGGAGGGCGACGCCGCCCAGCAGGTCAACGATCTGGTGGCGGCGCTGAAAAAGGACGGCCACGACTTCTCCGTGGGCATCCCCATGGATACGCCCATTCCCAAGGCGGAGCGTGTGGTCTCCGCCGGTAAGGGCATCGGCGAGAAGAAGAACATGAAGCTGGTGGAGGGTCTGGCCAAGGCCGCCGGCGCGGCCATCGGCTCGTCTCGTCCCGTGGCGGAGACGCTGAAATACCTGCCCCTTGACCGCTATGTGGGTATGTCCGGACAGAAGTTCACCGGCAACCTCTATATCGCCTGCGGCATCTCCGGCGCCACCCAGCATCTCAAGGGCATCAAGGACGCCTCCACCATCGTGGCCATCAACAAAAACGGCAACGCGCCCATCTTCAAGAACTGCGACTACGGCATCGTGGGCGACGTGATGGAGATTTTGCCCCTGCTCACCGCCGCGCTGGACAGCGGCGAGAAGCAGCCCGCGCCGCCGATGGTGAAGATGAAGCGTCCCACGCCGCCCAAGTCCACGCCCATCGGCGACACCTATGTGTGCGGCGGCTGCGGCTACGAGTATGTGCCGGAGTTGGGCGACGAGGACGGCGAGATCGCGCCGGGTACGTTGTTTGAGCAGCTCCCCGCCGACTGGGTATGCCCGGAGTGCGCGGAGGGCAAGGATCAATTTGTGAAGGCTTGAGCCAGGAGGGTATGAGATATGTATTGTGTGCGTAATGTGACCAGCGACCTCTACTGGGTGGGTGCCAACGACCACCGCCTTGCCTTGTTTGAAAACTGCTTCCCTATTCCCCGCGGCGTCAGCTACAACGCCTACTGTCTGCTGGACGAGAAAACGGTGCTGTTCGACACCGTGGACTGGTCCGCCTGCCGCCAGCTGCTGGAGAACCTGAACCACGTCCTGGCAGGGCGTGAGCTGGACTATCTGCTCATCAACCACCTGGAGCCGGATCACGCCGCCTGCATCGAGGAGATCCTGCTGCGGCACCCCAAGGTGAAGGTCATCTCCAACGAAAAGGCCTTCATGCTCATGCGGCAGTTCGGCTTCCATGTGGACGACCACGAGTGCATCGAGGTGAAGGAGGGGGACACCTTCTCCTTCGGCCGGCACACCGTCACCTTTGTGGGCGCGCCTATGGTGCATTGGCCGGAGGCCATGGTGACCTTCGACCTCACTGACGGCGTGCTGTTCTCCGCCGACGCCTTCGGCACCTTCGGCGCGCTGGACGGCAAGCTGTTTGCCGACGAGGTGGACTTCGAGCGGGACTGGCTGGACGACGCCCGCCGCTACCTCACCAACATCGTGGGCAAGTACGGCCCCCACATCCAGCTCCTGCTGAAAAAGGCCGGCGGCGTTTTGGATCAGATCAAGTACATCTGCCCGCTCCACGGCCCCGTGTGGCGCAAGGATCTGGGCTGGTTCATCGAAAAGTACGACACATGGAGCCGCTATGCCCCTGAGACCCAGGGCGTGCTCATCGTCTACGCCTCTATGTACGGCAACACGGAGAACGCGGCGCAGGCGCTGGCGACGTCGCTCTGCGATAAGGGCATGAGCAAGGTGGCGATGTACGATGTGTCCTCCACTCATGTCTCCCAGCTGATCTCCGAGGCGTTTAAGTACAGTCACATTGTCCTGGCCTCTGTGACCTACAACCTCGGCATCTACCCCGCCATGCATGACTTCCTCATGGATATGAAGGCACTGAATCTGCAAAACCGCACCTTTGCCATCATTGAAAACGGCTCATGGGCGGTGAAGTCCGGTGACCTCATGCAGAAATTCGTCAACGATGAGCTTAAGAACATGACGGTGCTCAACGAGCGGCTCAGCCTCGCCTCGTCCATGGGCACGGACAAGCGCACTGAGCTGGAAGCACTGGCGGACGCCATTCTGGAATCTATGAAGTAACTGGCAGGAAAGCCAAAACCAAGACAACAGACAACAAACAGCCCCGCCGCGTCGGCTGCAGAAAAACCGGCTTTCAAAAACAGAGCGGGCAAGCGTGATACTGCGCTTGCCCGCTCTTTGCCCAAAAGGACATGAGAAGTGACCGGAGAAGATGAGAGGATCGAAATGGAGATCAGAAAACGAAACGGGGAGTCTGTTCCCTTTCAACAGGAGAAAATTTTCAACGCCATGAAAAAAGCGTTTGACGGACAGGGCAAGGAGATCGGGAGCAGAGAGATGGATGAGATCCTCGCCACCGTTCTCAACAATCTCTCCGTCACAGTGCCGCTCACCGTAGAACGTGTGCAGGACGAGGTGGAGCGAACGCTCATGGAGCGCGGACACTATGAGGTGGCCAAGGCGTACATCCTCTACCGCGAAAAGCGGTCTGCGCTGCGCCGTGTCCGGCATACCATCGCGCGGACGGTGGGGGATGACTCGCTTGACGAGGTGCTGCGCCGCATCCAGATGGATTTTACCGAGGAAGTCTACTCCCTCGCGGCGCTTCAAATGAAGTTTGAGAGCTTCTGTCGCCCGGGCATGACGGAGGATGAGCGGGCTGAGGCACTGACCAAGGCAGCGGTAGAGCTGACTACGGCAGAGGCACCCAAGTGGGAGTTCATCGCGGCGCGGCTTCTGAACCACTCCTTTCGCTGTCGCAACGCACAGGAATGGGAGGGGCGCGGCGTCGGCGACCTCTATGGCAGGCTTCGCTATCTGACGGATAAGGGACTCTACGGTGACTATATCCTTGCCCACTATACCCACGAGGAGATCGCCATGGCGGAGGACTTTCTCTGCCCGGAACGGGACGAGCTGTTCACCTACTCCGGCCTTGACCTGCTGCTCAAACGCTATGTGATCCAGTCACGCAGCCGCGTGCCGCTGGAAACACCGCAGGAGATGTTTTTGGGTATCGCGCTGCATCTTGCTATGAACGAAGGCTCTGACCGCATGGGGTGGGTAAAACGCTTTTACGATATGCTCAGCCGTATGGAGGTCACGATGGCGACACCTACCATGTCCAACGCACGAAAGCCCTACCATCAGCTTTCAAGCTGCTTTGTGGACACTGTGCCGGACAGTCTGGACGGCATCTACCGCTCGCTGGACAACTTCGCAAAGGTCTCTAAATTCGGCGGTGGAATGGGGATGTACTTCGGTAAGGTGCGCGCTGCAGGCAGCACCATCCGCGGCTTTCAAGGGGCGGCGGGCGGTGTTATCCGCTGGATCCGGCTGGTCAACGACACCGCCGTGGCGGTGGATCAGTTGGGGATGCGGCAGGGCGCTGTGGCGGTTTACTTAGACGCATGGCACCGGGATCTGCCGGAATTCCTTCAACTGCGCACCAACAACGGCGACGACCGCATGAAGGCACATGATGTGTTTCCCGCCGTGTGCTATCCGGATCTCTTCTGGCGACTGGCGGAGGAGAACATAGACGCGCCGTGGCATCTCATGTGTCCGCATGAGATCCTCACGGTCAAGGGCTACGCACTGGAGGATTACTGGGGTACGGAATGGGAGAAGCGGTATCTGGACTGCGTCAATGACCCGCGCATCGAAAAGCGCAGCGTCACCGTCAAGGACATCGTGCGGCTGGTGCTTCGCTCGGCAGTGGAGACCGGCACGCCCTTCGCCTTCAACCGCGACAGCGTAAATCGTATGAACCCAAACGGCCACACGGGAATGATCTATTGCTCCAATCTCTGCACGGAGATCGCGCAGAACATGGCGCCCATCGAGCATATCAGCACTGAGGTGCACACGGAGAACGGCGACACAGTGGTGGTGACGGCCACACGCCCAGGTGAGTTTGTGGTCTGCAACCTGGCGAGTCTGTCTCTCGGTAATCTGCCGGTGGAGGACGAGGCCTATATGGAACGCACGGTGGAAACGGCCATCCGCGCACTGGATAATGTGATCGACCTCAACTTCTACCCGTTGGAATACGCGCGGCTTACCAATCAGAAGTACCGCAGCATCGGCCTGGGCGTCAGCGGCTACCACCACATGCTGGCAAAGCGCGGCATCCGCTGGGAGAGCGATGAGCACCTTGCCTTCACCGACGCAGTGTTCGAGCTCATCAACTACGCCGCTGTCAAGGCGGACACAGCTCTGGCACGGGAAAAGGGTCGTTACGCGCTCTTTGAGGGCAGCGACTGGCAGACGGGCGCGTATTTTGAAAAGCGGGGTTATACCTCCGAAAAGTGGCAGGCGCTTGCGAAAACGGTGGCGGTGCAGGGAATGCGCAACGCCTATCTGCTGGCGGTCGCACCGACCTCCAGCACATCTATCCTCTCCGGCACGTCGGCGGGCATCGATCCAATTATGAAGAAATTCTTCTTAGAGGAGAAAAAGGGCAGCATGCTGCCCCGCGTTGCCCCGGAGCTTTCTATGGATACATGGTGGTACTATAAGGCGGCGCATCTGATCGACCAAAGCTGGTCGGTGCGCGCCGCGGGCCTTCGCCAGAGACATATTGACCAGGCGCAGAGCATGAATCTCTATATCACCAATGACTATTCCATGCGTCAGGTGCTCAGACTGTATTTAGAGGCGTGGAGGGTCGGCGTCAAGACCATTTACTATGTCCGCAGCAAGGCCCTTGAGGTCGAGGACTGCGAAAGCTGCTCGTCATAAGGAGGATAGCATGACGGAACTGAAGAAAAAGCCCCTCTTTAACCCGGAGGGCGACCCTGATGTGCGCCTGCGGCGCATGATCGGCGGCAATACCACCAACCTCAACGACTTCAACAATATGAAGTACGCTTGGGTCAGCGACTGGTACCGGCAGGCCATGAACAACTTTTGGATCCCTGAGGAGATCAATCTCTCGCAGGATGTGAAGGACTATCCCCGCCTGCTGTCAGCCGAGCGCAGCGCCTACGATAAAATTCTGAGTTTTCTTGTCTTTTTGGATTCCATTCAGACAGCGAACCTGCCTAATATCGGCGCCTACATTACCGCCAACGAGGTCAATCTCTGCCTGTCCATTCAGGCGTTTCAGGAGTGTGTCCACTCACAGAGCTACAGCTATATGCTCGACACCATCTGTTCCCCCGTGGAGCGCAATGACATCCTCTACCAATGGAAAACGGACGAGCATCTGCTGCGCCGCAACACCTTCATTGGGGACTGCTACAACGAGTTTCAGGAGCGGAAGGACGCTCCCACGCTGCTGCGCGTGATGATGGCGAACTATATTTTGGAGGGCATCTATTTTTACAGCGGCTTTATGTTCTTCTACAATCTCTCCCGAAACGGGAAGATGCCCGGCTCGGCGCAGGAGATTCGCTACATAAACCGCGATGAGAACACGCACTTGTGGCTGTTCCGCAATATCATCACGGAGCTGCAAAAGGAGCAGCCGGAGTTGTTCACCGCCGAGAGCGTACAAGCGCTGCGCGAGATGATGCGTGAGGGCGTGGAGCAGGAGATCGCATGGGGGCATTATGTGATCGGCGACGACATCCCGGGGCTGAACCGGCAGATGATCAGCGATTACATCCGCTATCTCGGCAACCTCCGCTGGACGAGCCTTGGCTATCCCGCATTGTATCCAGGCTTTGAGAGCGAACCGGAGAGCATGGAATGGGTCAGCCAGTACGCCGACGCCAACATGGTCAAGACCGATTTCTTTGAGGCACGCAGTACCGCCTACGCCAAGAGCACCGCACTGATAGACGATTTATAAGAAAACCAAAGACATCAGAATAGGAGATACTACTATGAATTACAGCGCTATGATTCAAAATCGCAGATCCGTTCACGCATTCCGCGAAAAGGAAGTTCCGAGCGAGGCTATCGGCCAGCTCCGATCCTACTATGAAAAGACCTGCCCCCGTCTTGTCCCGGAGATTGCAACGGAGTTGATCGTCTTGGACAAGGATGCACAGCCGGCGCTGGAGAGCTCAGCGGGCTATAAGCAATTTCTCATCGGAGCACCGCACTACCTGCTCCTTATGTCTGCCCCGCATTCCTATGCGGCCATCAACGCCGGCTACATGATGGAAGATCTCGTCCTCAAGCTGACTGAGTTGGACATTGACACCTGCTGGATGACCTTCACCGACAGCGACAAAATCAAAAAGGCACTGTCTCTCACCACCCCGTTAGAGGTGGCGGCAATCGTTGCCTTTGGCTACGGGGAAAAGACCGCAAAAAAGCTGCGGCTGAATATCCTAAGTATGTCTCAGATCGATGTGCGGGCCGAGCAGCAGTACTACGCGCCCAAAAAGGGCGTGCATGATTTGGTTCACATGGGGAGCTGGAGCAACAAGTCTGGGCTTGACGAGATGATGGACTTCTACGACGATATGCTCTGGCAGTCCTTCTACGCCGCTTCGCTCTCCCCCAGCTATCTCAACCGTCAGCCCTATGGCTTCCTTGTGCAGGATCACAGCATCTATTTGGTGCAGCAGGAGGATGCCTACACCGATAATTTGGATGCCGCATTGGATCTCGGTATTGTCATGCTCCACTTCTCCGCCGTCGCCTCCCAGTGGGCGGGGCAGGTACGCTGGGAACTTTCACCTGCTGCGCCCGACGGCCTGCCGGAAGGACTTCGCTCCGCTGCGGTGTACCACATGTAACGACTCTGGGGGAAGCAAGGCAACGGTAAAATGCGCGACCGTCGATCCGCGGTTGAGCGTATGTTCCATTAGAAAAGAAGAACCTATCAGTCAGAGTCTGAGTAAGGAAAATAGGAGGTATTTTTTATATGGCTATCCGAACGGTAACAGATGCCATCCGCTATGTAGGGGTGGATGATAACACATTGGCACTCTTTGAAAACCAGTACCCCGTCCAGCCTATGGGAGTGAGCTACAACTCCTATGTCATTCTGGATGAGAAGATCGCCGTGATGGACAGCGTGGACGCACGGGCGGCGGAAGAATGGCTTTCCAATGTGGCGCGGGTGTTGGAGGGGCGCAGCCCCGACTATCTTGTGGTCACACACATGGAGCCGGATCATTCCGGCAGCCTCATGCGGCTGGCACAAAAGTACCCGGAGATGAAGATCGTGGGAAACGCGAAAACATTTACCCTGATCAAGCAGTTCTTCGGCACAGGTGCATTGTCGGAAGACCGTATGCTGGAGGTTGGCGAAAGAGATACGCTTTCCTTGGGTTTGCACCGGCTGCGCTTTCTGCTGGCGCCGATGGTACACTGGCCGGAGGTGATGACGGCGTATGAGGAAACGGAAAAAATCCTGTTCTCGGCGGATGCCTTCGGACGCTTTGGCTCACTGGAACGGACTGCCCGTGCCCCCTGGGTGCCGCAGGCCCGACGGTATTATTACAATATTATCGGGAAATATGGCGCACAGGTGCAGGCGCTGCTGAAAAAAATCTCCGCGCTGGAGATCAAAACGATCTGCCCGCTCCATGGCCCCATGCTCACAGAAGACTTGGGGGAGTATCTGCGGCTCTATGATCTCTGGTCACAATGGAAACCGGAAGAACCGGAGGGCATCCTGATCGCTCACGCATCCATCCATGGAAATACTGCCCATGCGGCGAAGACCCTCAAGGGTAAATTAGAGAAAAAAGGCGTACAGGTCAACATATGTGATCTCACTGTGACAGATCTTTCCTACGCTGTTGCCAGTGCGTTCTACTGCGGGAAGTTGGTTTTAGCCAGCGCCACCTATGACGGAGGACTGTTTCCGCCCATGAGGGAGTTTTTGGAACATTTACGGACAAAGGGATTCCGAAACCGCCGGGTTGGCCTTATTGAAGACGGCTCTTGGGCACCTGCTGCCGCGCGGCTGATGCGCACCAAATTGGAGGAGATGAAGGATATCCACCTTTACGAAACGGTAGTGTCTCTGCGTGGTGCATTGAACCAAACCAGCGAAGCGCAGATGGACGCTCTGGTGGCTGAGCTCTGCGCAGAATAAGCTGCAACAAACCGCAGCTATTTTCGTACAGATGATGGTCTTACTCATCTGCTTTATGTCCCAAGGGCAGAGTACCGT
>ENA-ORSL01002995-ORSL01002995.1-human-gut-metagenome-genome-assembly--contig:-NODE-2995-length-11404-cov-2.251476_pt1 | contig 11404 bp, 10 predicted proteins | sample MGYA00242190_ERZ509157 | MGnify/ENA primary metagenome ERZ509157 (study PRJEB26280, sample SAMEA2338664) | human gut metagenome | biome: human gut; feature: human-associated habitat; material: faeces...
ATTGGCTATCGTGTAGTAGCCCAGGCTGTTTTAGGGGCAGCTAAAATGGTTTTAGAGACAAAAGAGCATCCGGGAGCGCTCAAGGATGCCGTCTGTTCGCCCGCAGGAACAACCATAGTAGCCGTACAGGCCTTGGAGGATCGCGGATTCCGCGCGGCTGTGATGGATTGTGTAGATCGTTGCACGGAAAAATTCAATCAGCTATAAGGAATAGGGGACAATTGCGTGAAAAAAGTAACGATCTATTGTGATGGTGCGTGCAGCGGAAATCCTGGTCCAGGAGGCTGGGGTGGCATTCTTATGTACAATGCCCATAAAAAAGAGCTGAGCGGTTTTGATCCACATACCACAAACAATAAGATGGAGCTTCAAGCCTGTATAGAATGCTTGGCGATCTTAAAAGAGCCATGTGATGTGGATGTCTATACGGACAGCGCATATCTTTACAATGCTTTCACCAAAAATTGGTTGACAAGCTGGCAAGCGAGAGGATGGAAAAAAGCGGATAAAAAGCCGGTGGAAAATATTGATTATTGGCAAAAGCTTTTGGAGCTTACACATTATCACACAGTTCGTTTTCACAAGGTCAAGGGGCATGCAGACAATCCCTATAACAATCGTGCTGACAAATTGGCCACTGGAGCAATTGCTTCACATCGAAAATAAAGAGGAAAAAAGGAGAGAAGTGCCATTCTCTCCTTTTTTCCAATTTATAACTATGCGCAAAACTCATGTTTTACGAAAAGTTATTGACAAAATTTCGATATTTGCTATGATGATTATAATAGTTTTCTCGATCAATGAGGTTTTACTTATGAAAGATACGTCTATCTCTTATCATACAAAAATAGAACGTTTGCGCACACTGATACAAACGCTGCCTCCATGTTGCCAAGATTTCTTTCGAGGCATTGAGCCGACTACAACGGTGCTTACCAGGCTGAATTACGCGTATGATTTACGCTTGTTTTTCCACTATATAATTGAAAATGAAGAACCGTATTATGCAATGCCATTCACACAGATTAACGATGAGGTATTGGCCACCATTCGGCCTATCGTTCTAGAGCGTTACCTGGAATACTTGAATTACTATAAAGGACAGGATGGCCGAGAATACGAGAACACAAATACCGGCAAAAAACGTAAAATTGCTACTCTCAAATCGTTTTTCAAATATCTATATAAGATGGAACGCATTCCCGCCAATATCGCTGAGAAGATTGATATGCCCAAAATTAAGGAAAAACCTATCATTCGTCTTGAGCCAGATGAGGTGGCCAAAATGATGGATGAGGTAGAAAAAGGAACGGATCTTACAAAGCGACAGCAAAAATATCACGAAATCACACGCCTTCGAGATGTTGCTATTTTTACATTGTTGCTTGGCACCGGTATCCGTATCTCTGAATTGGTAGGGCTTGATATTGAGCATTTTGATTTCTCGGCAGATAGTTTTGTGGTTACACGGAAAGGCGGCGCCAGGGTCATTTTATACTTTGGTGAAGAAGTTGAAAAAGCTGTGAAAGATTATCTTGCGGTACGAGAAACCATCATTCCGGTTCAGGGCTCTGAGCATGCGCTGTTTCTATCCATGCAGAAAAAAAGAATGAGCCAAAGGGCCATTCAAATGCTGGTAAAAAAATATGCCAAGATCGTTACACCTTTGAAAAAGATTTCTCCGCATAAATTCCGTTCTACCTACGGAACAATGCTTAATTATGAAACAGGAGATATTTACCTTGTTGCAGATGTGCTTGGAAATAAAGATGTAAATACAACGAGAAAACACTATGCTGCCATGAGCGACGAAAAACGCAGAATGGCTGCAGGCAAAGTAAAGCTTAGGGAATAAGGAGGAAGATAAATTTAGCTCTTCTCTCCCTTCCCTTTTTTTATTTCATTTTCATCCATCAGAATCGCATCAATGGTAATTTTTGCATAGTCCTCGGTGGGCTCATCTAAGCATTCAAAGCAATTATCACACAGCTTATGTTTATAAGGGCAATAATCATCACATTCCCCACAAAGATCACATTCCTTATCATATAGAGTGCATTTCGGCACAAAAATCCCTCCTATCTTGAAAAATAGTATATCATATTCAAAAAAAGGTTTCAAAAAACCATTGAAGAACAAATGTTCGTATGATATACTAGAGCCAAGAAAACGAACGCGAAACGGAAAGGGGTTTCACGATGGGTATCAGTGCAAAACAACAAAAAGTGCTTGATTATATTCGTTCATTTATGAAGGAGCATGGCTATCCGCCTGCCGTTCGGGATATCTGCCAAGGATTGAACCTGAAATCAACCTCTACGGCGCATGGATATTTGGCACGTTTGGAAAAGCAGGGATATATACGAAGAGATCCCTCCAAAACAAGGGCCATTGAGCTGATCGAAAACGATGCTGCAGAGATCGAAGCCCCCGCAGAGATACAGGCGGTCAATGTGCCTCTATTGGGCCAGGTAGCTGCTGGTATGCCTATTTTGGCAGAGGAAAATTTTGAAGAATATCTGGCTATGCCCAAAGAGATCGTTCCCTATGATACCAAGGAAACCTTTGCCTTGGAAATCAAAGGGGAAAGTATGGTGAAGGCCGGCATACTCAATGGCGATAAAATCATAGTCAGGCAAACCAATGTTGCGGAAAATGGAGATATTATCGTAGCGCTTATTGACAATGAAGCAACTTGTAAACGTTTTTATAAAGAGAAGCACCGGATTCGCCTTCAACCCGAAAATGATCTTATGGAGCCTATGTACTTTGATGAAGTACAAATATTGGGCAAGGTCATCGGCCTTGTGCGCAATTATTGAAAGTAACAAAAAAGGGACAGAGTGCTAATGCTCTGCCCCTCTTTTTTGCTTTATCTGGATTTTAAAACACCATCCAAAGCATATAAACAGCCAATTCTACCGTGCTCATAGGTCAGCCCGCCTTGGAAATAACAGATATAGGGCTCTATCATCGGTGCATCTGCGGAAAGTTCAATAGAAGACCCCTGTACAAAGGCCCCTGCTGCCATGACAACCTCATGGGTATAGCCCGGCATAGCCCAGGGCTCAGGCGTAGCCATGGAATCTACAGGGGAAGCCTTCTGAATAGACCGACAAAACGCTAGCAATGGCTCTGGTGCACGAAATGCAATGGATTGAATAATATCGCTACGCATTGCCTCTGGCGCAGGATTGACTTCGTATCCCAGCCTAGAAAATACCTGTGCGAACAAAATTGCCGTTTTTACTGCACTTGCAGTGACTGCTGGCGCCAAAAAGAATCCCTGGTAAAACGGCCGATACGATGCTTCATAGGACCCGCAAGCTCGGCCAATGCCCGGTGCCGTCAAGGCATGTTCGATTCTGTCAATCGCTTTCTTCGTACCTGCAATATAACCGCCCGTCGGCGCTATTCCACCGCCTGGGTTTTTGATCAAAGAACCGGCCATTGCATCAACGCCCACGCCTACCGGCTCCTGTTCCTCTGTAAACTCGCCATAACAATTATCTACAAAAACCATCGTATGAGGGTTTTGTGCATGTACAAGATCTGCCAAGAGTGCAATTTCATGAATATGCAGGCTCCGACGCCATGCATAGCCAGCACTTCGCTGAACAGCAACCACTGCAATGGAATCATCCTCTTTTAATGCTTTCTTGATAGCCTCATAATCAATGCTTCCGTCCGGCAGAAGCTCAATTTGCTTATAATGAACGCCCAAACGCATCAAAGATCCCAGTGTATCCTCGATACCAATAACTTGTTCTAACGTATCATAAGGCTTACCAGACACATAGCATATCGTTTGTCCGGGCTCAACAAGCCCTTGCAGCGCAATCGCCAACGCATGGGTCCCAGACACAATTTGAGGGCGAACGATCGCATCCTCACAGCCAAATGTTTTGGCAAACAGTTTTTCCAGTGTGTCTCTGCCAATATCATCATATCCATATCCGCTACTGCATACAAAATGAGCCGCTTGAATCCCACAATCAGCAAAAGCTTTTAGCACCTTTGCTTGGTTGTATTGCGCCATTTCTTGTACCTTTGTAAACAGCGGCTCTACTTCCCTTTCACATTCCAACAGAATATTTTCTGCCTGTTCAGATACGCCCAATAATGAAGCCAATCTCATCTGTTCTCTCTCCTTGCTGCCGAATCATTAGATATAAATTCAGAAACCAATTGTTCTGCCTGAATAACAGCCCCCGGTTCATCTGCCTTAATCCAGTGCATTTCCGGCTCCTGGTGACGGAACCAAGTCATTTGTCTTTTTGCAAACTGTCTTGTCTGTATGAAAGTTTGTTCTAGTGCTTCCTCCAAACTGCACGATCCATCAAAATAGGAAAAGAGCTGTTTGTATCCTAAGCCCTGCATAGATGGCAAGGATGATGGCAAATGCAAATTGTAAATTTTTTTTGCCTCTTCCAGCAAACCATTGTCAACCATAATTTCGATTCTCTTTTTGATTCGCTTTACCAACTCTTGCCTGGGCCATTGTAACCCAATTAAAATAAAACGGTAAATATCTTTTTTTTCGAATTTGCCACTGTTATCCTGCTGGCTAAACGGTATCCCTGTAATGCAGTATACCTCTAAAGCTCGAATTACTCGTTTAACATCATTTGGATGTAAACGGCTTGCAGTTTTCTTATCGACTTTAGAAAGCATCATATGTAAAGCTAATTTTCCATTTTTGTTGACATATTCTGTCAATTCGCGTCTAATTGTTTCATCCGAAATAGCGTTTGAAAACGACATTCTATAGAGCAAAGAACGAATGTAAAGTCCTGTACCCCCACATATGATGGAAAGCTTTCCGCTATTGTAAACATCTTTGATTGCTTTTGTTGCTTGCCGCTCATACTGACTGACCGTATATTCGTTGGTTACAGATACGACGTCCATCATATGGTGGGGAACGCCCTGGCGCTCTTCCATGCTTGGCTTAGCAGAGCCTATATTCAGTTCTTTATAAACCTGCATAGAGTCTGCATTGATGATTTCCCCATCAAATATTTTTGCTAAGTGAATCGCCATATCAGTCTTCCCTGAAGCCGTTGGCCCTGCTACAACCACAAGCGGGATTCGCTGCTTCATACCAGTCTACCAAACCTTTTTTCCAACTCTGTTTTAGAAACGCGAATTGCAATAGGCCTTCCATGCGGGCATGTCAAATGCTCATGATTACGCAGCTTATCCACCAACACTTCCATCTCCTCCTGACTTAGCGCATCGCCTGCCTTAATGCTATGGCGGCATGCAGAGCGGATCAGTTTATGCATTACCATATCGCTCATTTGTACATTTTCTCCATTGAGCGCATGATCCAACACATCTGTAAAAAATCTAGCGAAAGAAACCGTTCCCAAAACCAAGGGATAGGCGCGCACAATCACTTCCTTTTCACCGAAAACAGAGACGTCAAATCCCAATCTATCAAACACATTTTGATGATCCTGAAAGGCCGTCATTTCAGAAAAAGTCAAAGACAAAATATCGGGCACCAGCATGGGCTGCGAAACTACTTCGCTTTGTAAGATCTGCTCCTTATACGCATCATAGGTAAGCCGTTCGTGCCCCGCATGCTGGTCGATAATATAGAATACCTGCCCGGATTGAACCAACAAATAAGTTTCAAAAAGCTGTCCCAATACAATCGGATGCTCTCCTAAAGATCTTCTCTCTGCCGTCATTTCAACGGAGGATGTTTCCTTCTTTGCTGTATCAAAGGGAGTGGTATGCACTGGCATAATACTCGCATCTTCATGCAGCTCATAAGCGCCGCTTCCAAGGCGAAAAGTAAAACTGGCAGGACGCTGTTTCTCATTTTCCCATAAGGTATGTTTTGTATAGTCTAAATGCTGTGCGTCTTCCTCCTTAAAAGCCGATACCATATCATCCGTTTGGCCTTTTTCTTCCAATTCCATCTGCTGTGGTGCCTGTTCTGAAAAAGCATCCGCAGAGGAATCTTTTTCCTGATAGGAAAACGGGCTTTCTGTCTCTTTTCGCCCTTTTTGCTGCAAAGCTACTGATTGCTGTACTGCCTCTGTGATACTATTACTGATGGCCAAAGGATCTGCAAAACGCACCTCTACCTTTTGTGGATGTACATTGACGTCCACATTGGCATACGGCATTTCCAAATTTAGAACAAAAAACGGAAACCGGCCAATCATCAACGTTTGTCCATATCCCTTTTGTACGGCTTCCGACAATAGCTTGCTTTGAATGACTCGCCCGTTGACGATCAGCGTTTGCCCCGCATGCGTCTGGCGGGAAAGCTCCTGCGCCCCAATATAGCCTTTTATTTTTAGCGCGTCGCGCTGATAGGAAACAGGCAGAATCTGATGCACCACCTGCTTACCATATACCGAAACAATCGCATCCTTTAGCCCACTACCCGGACTGTGATATACCGTTTTGTGGTTATTTACCAGACGAATGGATATTTCTGGATGGGAAAGAATGGCACGAAGTACCACATCCGATACCTTGGCAGCCTCCACAGCGGGCGATTTTACAAACTTCAGTCTGGCTGGTGTATTGAAAAACAAATCCTTTACCGTTATACTCGTTCCCTCAGGACATCCCACCGGCCCCTGGTCTATAATCTTTCCACCTTCCAGGGAAATAGAAGAGCCAAGATCGCATCCTTTTTGCCGGGAGGATAAAGCAACTCTGGATACAGCGGCAATGCTGGAAAGCGCTTCACCTCGGAATCCCATAGTTTCAATGGCCATCAGGGAGTCTCCGCTTCGTATCTTCCCTGTGGCATGGCGCATAAAGGCTAGGGGAAGGTCGTCTGGATGTATCCCAGAACCGTTGTCTGCGATACGGATCAGCGAAAGGCCGCCGCTGGCAATCTCTATGGATATAGAGGTAGCCCCTGCATCCAAAGCATTTTCCATAAGCTCTTTTACCACGGAGGAGGGCCGCTCTACGACTTCCCCTGCCGCGATACGGTTGCTTGTGGATTCATCTAATAATTGTATCCGCATTATTTTACTCCCTTTGCTTTCAACGTAAGCTCATGCAACATCGCAAACGCCTCCATAGGCGTGACTTGCGTCATATCCATGCTGCATAGCTGTTTTATGATTTCCTTTGAATTGTCTTTTCCTGCGTCAAATTTCATTTGGCCTTCCACATCATCGGTTTCCTCTGTATGTAGATGAGGATTCAGGCTGACATCCTGAAGATTATTCAAAACTTCTCTTGCACGTTTTACGACCTGTTTCGGCACACCGGCAAGCTTAGCTACCTCTATACCAAAGCTCTTATCTGTCGCTCCTGGAGAGATTCTATGAAGAAATACGATATCATCCCCGATTTCTCTTGCCAAAACACAATAGTTTTTTACGCCAGGCATTGTGCCTTCCAGCCCTGCCAGCTCATGATAATGCGTAGCAAATAGGGTTTTTGCACCTACATTTTGCGGGCTGCATAGGTACTCCGATACCGCCCAGGCAATGGACAGCCCATCAAATGTACTGGTACCCCGCCCAATTTCATCCAACAGAACCAGGCTGTTTTTTGTCGCATGGTTTAGGATATTGGCCGTTTCTGTCATCTCTACCATGAACGTACTGCGGCCGGAAGCCAGATCATCTGAAGCACCCACCCGAGTAAAGATCTGATCTACCAAACAAATATCTGCAGAATCCGCCGGCACAAATGAACCAATATGGGCCATTAGCACAATCACTGCCACCTGCCTCATATACGTGCTTTTTCCAGACATATTTGGGCCTGTAATAATCAAGAGCCTGTCGGTTTCTTGATCCATCTTTACGTTGTTTGGCACAAAGCCGGAAACTGTCTTTTCCACTACAGGATGCCGTCCCTCGGTTATATGAATGCTGCCTTCTTGGTTGATTTTCGGTCTTACATATTTGTTTTCATAGGCAGCGAACGCCAACGCCTGAAGCACATCTAGCTCTGCTAAGGCCTTGGAGGTTGTCTGCAAGGTGCGGATATGTGTTGTGATCTCCTCCCTAAGCGCAACAAAAAGCGCATATTCCAGCCGAATACACTTTTCCTGCGCGCCAAGCAGCGTCTCCTCCATCTTTTTTAACTCTTCTGTGATATACCGCTCTGCATTGACAAGCGTCTGCTTGCGCACATACCGATACGGCACCTGAGCAATCTGCCCTTTGCTCACCTCAATATAATAGCCAAAGACCTTGTTATAGCCTATTTTCAATGTTTTAATACCGGTTTCTTCTTTTTCACGCGCTTCCAACTCTGCCAGCCATTGCTTGCCATCCGTTGCAGCGCTTTTTAGCGTATCCACCTCTTGATTATAACCCGGCTTAATGATCCCACCGTCCCGGACGGAAATGGGCGGATCATCAATCAATGCGTTGTCTATTAAGGAAACCAGGTCCTCCAAAGGATCCAGCCTATTTAAAATCGCATCGATCTCCGGGCAGCCCGCTTTGGCCAAGATGCTTTTGATTTCAGGTACGGCCGACAGCGACTGGCAAATGGCCTTGGCATCCCTTGCATTCAGCGTCTGATACGAGATCTTGCTGCAAAGGCGTTCCAAATCGTATACCTTGTCCAAACAATCCCGAATCTGTTCACGCAAACCAAAGTGCTCAAAAAAACATGCCACGGCATTCTGCCTGTGTTCAATGGCTTGGGCATTTTGCAAAGGCTGCTCGATCCAACGCTTGAGCAGCCGGCTGCCTTGCGCGGTTCGCGTTTTATCCAAAACCCCAAACAGCGTCCCTTTTTTCCCGCTTCCCATCATAGGCTGCGTAAGCTCCAAATTACGTTTGGTGCTTTTGTCCAGCATCATGATGTTGGCGTCATCGGCCTTTTGAAGGCGGTTGATATGCAGCAAAGACACCTTCTGCGTTTGAATTAAATAGGTGCTGAGAGCTCCCGCTGCCTGTACACCTACGGGTAGCTTTTCCAACCCCAACTCTTTGATGCTGGGCTGATGAAACTGTTTTAAGAGAGACTCCTCAGCATTTTGCTTGGAAAAATTCCATGCACCTTGGGTCGTTACCATTGCTTTGATTTGTGATAACGTAGGCAACGCCGCCAAATAGGTTGCATCGTCTGTGATGATTTCAGCAGGGTCTAGCTGCCCTACGACCTGCTCTAATGCCTGCGCGATTCCATCCGCTTTGATTTGATCCACAACAAACTCGCCGGTAGAGACATCGCACCAAGCACAGCCCAAGATAGGCTTTTTCCAAAATACAGATAGGATATACCGGCAGCTCTCTCGCTCCAGCATATTTTCCTCAATGACGGTACCGGGCGTGATGACGCGCACTATCTCCCTTTCCACCAAGCCCTTAGAGGTGGCTGGATCTGTCATTTGTTCACAAATGGCAACCTTATGACCATTTTCCACCAGCTTTTTTATATAGTTGTTTACGCTGTGGTAGGGCACGCCGCACATGGGGGCCCGCTCTTCCAGGCCGCAATCCCGTCCTGTTAAAACTAGTTCCAACTCTTTGCTGGCCGTTTGGGCATCTTCGAAGAACATTTCATAAAAATCCCCCAAACGAAACATCAGTATACAGTCTTTATAGGACTCCTTCAGCAGCAAATACTGCTGCATCATGGGTGAAAGCTTTGCCATGAAATCCTCCTAACACCGTTCCCCGAACAGGGTATTTGCCTTTGCCTGGGTAATCCTGACCTTCACAAAATCTCCCGGCATTGCCGGCTTTGTCCCTTGGTTGAAGTTCACAGTCCTACCGCGATCAATCTTTCCTGTTGCCTGGTGGATATCCTTTTTGCTGTGACCCTCTACCAAGACTTGTTGCTCTGTACCGACCAACGCCTGATAGATTTTTTGAGAATCATTTTTTTGCTGTTCGATCAGTTCAGACAATCGACGCTGCTTTACCTCCTGCGGTATAGCATCCTCCATGCTGGCTGCCGGGGTCCCTTTTCGCGGAGAACGCGCCGTCCGTCAGCGCCAAATCGGTCGTCTGCCCGTCGGCAGCCAGCAGCTCAAAGCGCACCTGCGCCATCAGTGCAAGTGTATCGCGATGATCCTGTTCCGTTTCCCCCGGAAAACCGGCGATCAGATCTGTTGTAATGCCTATATCCGGCATCGCTGCTCTCAGCTTGTTCACCAACATCAAATAATGCTCCCGCGTATATTTTCGATTCATCGCTTTGAGTATTGCATTGCTGCCGCTTTGCACCGGCAAATGGATCTGTTTGCATACATGCTTGCATTCTGCCATCGCCAAAATCATTTCCTCGCTTAGATCTTTGGGATGGCTGGTCATAAATCGAATGCGGTCTATCCCCATGGCATCCAGTTCGCGCAGCAGATGAGCAAAATCCTGCCCATTGTTCCAATCGTTGCCATAGCTGTTTACGTTTTGCCCCAGCAGCATAATTTCCTTATATCCCTGTGCTTTAAGCTGCGCCGCCTCCTGCAAAATCAGCGATAGAGGACGCGACTTTTCCCGTCCTCTAACATAAGGCACGATACAATAGGTGCAAAAATTATTACAACCGTGAATGATATTGATATAGGCCAGCGGCGGTTCATTGTGGTGCGCCGGTAGATCAAATTCCTGGCCGGCATCGCCAATTACTGCTTTTCTGGATTTTATACCGCGGGCCGCATTATGCAGCGCCTCCGGCAAATCGTGCAGAGAATTGGTTCCCAATGCAAAATCCACAAAAGGAAATCTTTTTCTGAGCTCCTTTACGCTGCCTTCCTCTGCCATCATACAGCCGAAAACGCCAACGATTGCATTCGGATTTTTCTCTTTTATCTTCTTTGTTGCACCAATGGCTGTCCAGGCTTTTTGCTCTGCCAATTCACGAATACAGCAGGTGTTGAACAAAATAACATCCGCTTGCTCTGCAGATAGGGCTTGCACATATCCTTCCTGCTCCAAAATACCCTGTGCTGTCTGGCTTTCCCTTACATTCATTTGGCAGCCAAACGTATATATGGTATACGTCCCTTTTGTTAGACGGTGATTATTTTCAGGCACAGCCAATCCTCCTGTCGAATTATGTCTATTTAACAATTTATTATACCAGAAAAGGCAGAATTTCTAAACAGGAAGCAGTCAAGATAATTTTGCGGGATGAAATGAAAAAAATTTTGATTTCAGGCTTGACACGAAGTGTTTTATGCTGTATATTATCACTTGTCGCGCGGGGTGCGGCTCCACGACGGGGCGTGGCGCAGTTTGGTAGCGCGCCTGCTTTGGGAGCAGGAGGCCGCGGGTTCGAATCCCTCCGCCCCGACCAACACAAAGTAATGGCCCCTTGGTCAAGCGGTTAAGACACCGCCCTTTCACGGCGGTAACAGGAGTTCGAGTCTCCTAGGGGTCACCATTTCCCATCTCAGCGGTGGGCGTTAAGAAATGGGCCTTTAGCTCAGTTGGTCAGAGCGGTCGGC
>ENA-ORSL01003001-ORSL01003001.1-human-gut-metagenome-genome-assembly--contig:-NODE-3001-length-11392-cov-7.868484_pt1 | contig 11392 bp, 9 predicted proteins | sample MGYA00242190_ERZ509157 | MGnify/ENA primary metagenome ERZ509157 (study PRJEB26280, sample SAMEA2338664) | human gut metagenome | biome: human gut; feature: human-associated habitat; material: faeces...
AAACATAGGGGGCTGCGGCCCCTTATCAACCCTGGGGTTTTTTGACAGACTGAAGCGGCGATAATTCGCCGCTTTTTTTATTTGAAGTTTACTTTTCTTCGTGCGTAGCTTCGGTTTCCCCTTTATTCCCCTTTTTTACGTCAGGAGCGTCCTCTACGAGCACCTTGACGAGATAGCGGTAAATATCTGCGGAGCTTGCCCGCCAGCGGGCAATAGCCTTGTTGGCGCTTTTGCTGTCCGGCAGCATAATCTCGATGCCTAAAAGCGTCCTGCTGCTGTCCATGGCCTTGAGGGTGACGCCGTAGCCGCCCTTGTAAAGCTCCCGTCCGGTTGCGGAGTACTGGGTATCAAGGCGGAGCTGCTCGCGGCATTCGTCTGCGTACCTGTCCAGCGTATCCCGCTGGGACTGGGGTATGCGCTCCTGGAACATCTCGATTATATCACGGCCCTGCGGGGTAAGCATGAAGGCCTGCCCGAATGCCTTCGGAACGCAGGCGAGGAGGCCGCTTTCCTCCAGCTCGCCAACGGTGGTCTGAAGGTCAAAGTATGGGATAAGGTCGTGGGCGACGCTGAAATCCGCTATCTGGGAGCGGGTCAATTCGATATTGAGGCTCTTTATAAAATAAAGCACTATCAGCTTGTTGCGGTTCGTTTCGTCGTAGAAATATCCGGAGCCCGGCATTCAAACATCTCCTTTATCCGAGGCCTTAAGGCAAAATTTAAAAAACATAAACGGCATAAAGTCCAGAATATCTACGTTTATTATACCATTAACTCCGTCTGATGCAAACATATAAAAATCGGATTCAAAAATTATGCTTGCAAAGTTCAAAAAAATATGTATAATAATACTTGCTCACGGGGTTATAGCTCAGCTGGTCAGAGCGCTACGTTGACATCGTAGAGGTCGTTGGTTCGATCCCAACTAATCCCACCAATATCCTGCGTTGTGCGTCACGTTCCGGATATAAACCCACAGTTTAACATCGGGAATGCCCGTTGAGCAAGCATATGTCGCCTCGATTTTATCCCGGTAAGCAGAAGCCTGCCACAGCATACCCACCTGCCGAGAGGCGGGCGTTATAACGGGGCGAACGGCATCATGGGATATATTACAAAAGATGATGCGGAATTGTGTAATGGTAGCACCTACGACTCTGACTCGTATTGTCTAGGTTCGAATCCTAGTTCCGCAGCCAAGGAAAGCCCTCAAACCGGACGGTTTGGGGGCTTTGATTTGCAAAAAGCTTTTTACGGGGGAAACGTATGGAAGACGGCGAACGGACAAAGATAAGCTGCGGAAGGTTTTTATTGCTGCTGTCCCAGGGAGTGATAATGGGCATAGGCGCCGTGCTGCCCGGCATAAGCGGCGGAGTGCTGTGCGTCATATTCGGAATATACCAGCCAATGATGGAAACCCTGGCCCACCCTAAGAAAGGGATAAAGAAGTACGGACATATGGTGCTGCCGGTAGTGCTGGGTTTTCTCGGTGGGTTTGTGCTGCTGGCCGGGGCGATAGCAAAGCTCGCCTCATCTGAGCCCGCAATAGTCACAAGCCTTTTTGTAGGCCTTATCGTCGGGACATTACCGCAGCTTTTTCACGACGGAGCAAAGCGGGGCAGGGATAAGTCATGCTATATAGCCCTTGCCGCAAGCACGTCATTGTTACTGGGCTTCTTTATGCTGCTCAAGTACGGCACGGCGCTGCACATAACTCCTAACGCCGACTGGTTCTTCTTCTGCGGCGCTCTGTGGGGCATAAGCATGGTGGCGCCGGGAATGACATCGTCGTCGGTGCTGATGCTGCTTGGGCTGTATTATCCTATGTCTGAAGGCATAGCTGCGCTGGACATGGGGGTAATTATACCGTTTTTGCTGGGCATAGCAATAACCGTCATTGCGCTTGCCAGGGCAGTGAACGCTTTATTCAACAGATACTACGGCATTGCGTATCACTGCATAATAGGCTTTGTTATCGCCTCTACGGTACCCATAATACCTGTGTCGTTCAGGAGTACGTCAGAACTCATCTGGAGCATCGTAGCGGCTACGGCGGGCTGCGCTGCGGCGTACTTTATATCCAGGATAGATGGACTAAAGGAGTAAGGAACAACTGGGAGAGGTCGAAGGGCCTCTCCTTTTATATGCCGGTCATTCCACAGTGTACAAGAGTAAAATAGTGTATTATAATATAATGTGGTTAGTAATATTTGGATATACCGTATATTGTAGCGGAGGAAAAATGAACAAGCAGTACGACGTAAGCGATATAAAAGTTATGGAGGGTCTTGAGGCGGTGCGTATGCGCCCCGGAATGTACATAGGAAGCACCGGTTCACGCGGCCTTCATCATATGCTTTGGGAGATAGTGGACAACGCTGTGGACGAGGCGGCAAACGGATATGCGGACGCGGTACGCGTGACCCTGCATAAGGACGACTCCGTTACTGTTGAGGACAACGGCAGAGGTATTCCTGTAGGCATTCACGAAAAGCTGGGTGTGTCCGGCGTTGAGGTGGTGTTTACCCAGCTGCATGCAGGAGGTAAATTCGATAACGAGTCTTACGGCTTTTCAGGGGGCCTTCATGGAGTGGGCGCCTCCGTTGTGAATGCGCTGAGCGAATACGTAGAAGTAGAGGTATGTACTGGCGGCAAGATGTACCGCCAGACCTTCAGGAGCTATGAGGGCCCGGACGGCAAGATGGTATCCGGAAAGCCAATGGCTCCCCTGGAAGAGGTGGGCCGCGTGCGCCGTCAGGGCACTAAAATAACCTTCCTGCCGGATAAGCGTGTATTCGAAACGCTGGAGATGAACTTCGGCATAATATCAAAGCGTTTACGTGAGCTTGCGTATCTTAACAAGGGTGTTACCTTCATACTTATAGACGAGCGGGAACGGGGCAACAAAAAAGAGGCCGAATATCACTATGAGGGCGGCATTATAGATTTCGTGCGTTACATGAATGCGGACAAGACTCCCCTTTACGATGAGCCTATATATATTGCCGGCAAGAGGGATGACATAGCAGTAGAGATAGCCATACAGCATAACGACGGCTATACCGAAAGCATGTTTTCATATGTGAATAACATACCAACCACTGAGGGCGGCACCCATGAAACGGGCTTCAAGGCGGCCTTAACCAAGGTCATGAACGACTACTGCCGTAAGGCCGGCATACTCAAGGATAAGGACCCGTCGCTTTCCGGAGAGGACTTCCGCGAGGGCCTGACGGCGGTGTTATCCCTCAAGATGCACAGCGTGCAGTTTGAGGGGCAGACAAAGACAAAGCTGGGAAATACGGAAGCTAGGACGGCCGTAGAATACGTGCTGACAGAGCACCTTGCGCCTTACCTCGATGACCTTAAGAATGCCGATACGGCTAATAAGATAGCCGAAAAGGCGGCAAAAGCCGCAAAGGTTCGTGAAGCTACCCGCAAGGCCAAGACTATGGCCCGGGAAAAAAGCAAGCTGGAAAACGCGCCTCTGGTGGGCAAGCTGTCGAGCTGTACTGGCCGCAACGCAAAGATAAACGAGCTGTTTATCGTGGAGGGGGACTCCGCGGGCGGCAGCGCCAAGCAGGGTCGGGACAGGCGGTTTCAGGGCATACTGCCGCTTCGGGGCAAGCCGCTGAATGTGGAGAAAAAGCGGCTGGATCAGGTAATAGCAAACGAGGAGTTCCGCTCCATAATAACCGCCCTCGGCACGGGCATAGGCGAGGACTTTGACATAAGCGGCCTCAAGTACGACAAGATAATAATACTCTCCGATGCAGACCAGGACGGTGCGCACATAAGGGCAATACTGCTGACATTCTTTTTCCGCTATATGAAGGAGCTTATAACCGACGGTCACGTGTATATAGGCCTTCCTCCTCTCTATAAAATACAGAAGGGCAAGGAGATCAGGTACGCATATTCCGATGGGGAGCTTGCAAAGATGACGAGAGCCATCGGCAAGGGCTACACCCTCCAGCGCTACAAGGGGCTTGGAGAGATGAACCCGGAGCAGCTGTGGGAGACGACCATGAATCCGGAGCACCGTTCGCTGGTCCGGGTAGAGCTTGAGGACGCGGCGGACGTGGACCATATAGTGACGCTGCTCATGGGGGATAAAGTCGGCCCCAGACGCGAGTACATCAGCGAGTTCGCCAACTTCAACAAGACGGATACCTTTGAGGAAAAGATGACGGCACATCCTGCCGCCGAAAGGTAACAGCGTATGGCAAAAAGAGATGATAACCAGATATCCTTTGAGGGGCAGACCATAATCACGAAGGGCATGGAGGCGGTTATGCACGACTCCATGATTCCCTATGCGGAATATGTAATAATGGAGCGGGCGCTGCCGCGGATAGAGGACGGCCTGAAGCCCGTTCAGCGCCGCATACTTTATACCATGCTGGAGCTGGGGCTGACTCCGGACAAGCCGCACCGCAAGAGTGCACGTATCGTGGGCGACTGCCTCGGCAAATATCACCCCCATGGCGATACATCGGTATACGATGCCATGGTGCGTATGGCTCAGGAATTCAATATGCAGATGCCCATGGTGGACGGCCACGGCAATTTCGGCAGCATAGACGGCGACTCTGCGGCGGCAATGCGATATACCGAGGCCAGGATGACCCCCGTAGCCATGGAGATGCTGCGGGATCTGGAGAAAGATACGGTAAAGTTCAGCCTGAACTTTGACGATACGCTAAAGGAGCCCGACTTGCTGCCCGGACGCTTTCCGAATCTGCTGGTAAACGGCTCCTCAGGCATAGCCGTAGGTCTGGCGACTAATATACCGCCCCACAATATGGGCGAAGCCATAGACGCGGCCATAATGTATATGGATGATCCTGAGGTATCCCTGGACGAGCTGATGAAGGTAATGCCCTGTCCGGATTTTCCGACAGGGGGTTATATATTGGAATCCGACGAAATACGGAATGCTTACGAAACGGGCAGGGGAAAGATAACCGTTCGTGCCAAGGCCGAAATAGAGGAGCAGAAGAACGGCAAGAAGCTCATTGTCGTGACCGAGATGCCATATCAGGTGAACAAGGCAAAGGCGCTTGAGGACATATTGCACATAAGCGAGGAAAAAAAGGCGCTGTTTGCCGGCATAGGCGAGATACGGGACGAGTCCGACCGCATGGGCATGCGGGCGGTGATAGAGGTAAAGAAGGATGCTGACGCGGAAAAAATACTGCAATACCTTTATAAATACTCCGACCTTCAGGTAACCTTCGGCGTTAACATGGTGGCCATAGCCGACGGCAAGCCCCAGACGCTGGGCCTGAAGGAGATACTGCGCCATTACATACGGCATCAGGAAAATGTAGTCACCCGCCGCACGAAATTTGACCTTGACGCAGCTGAGCGCCGGGAGCACATACTGGAAGGCCTTATGGTGGCCATTGCCAATATAGACGAGGTGATAGCTCTCATAAGGGCCGCAAAGTCGCCAAAGGAGGCCAAGGAAGGCCTTATGAAGCGCTTTGAGCTTACCGATATACAGGCTCAGGCCATACTTGATCTGAGGCTCCAAAGGCTGACCAACCTGGAAAGACTGGCCATAGAAAAGGAATACAGGGAGGTAGGCAGGCTAATAAAGGAATACAAGGGCATACTTTCATCCGAGGAAAAGCTCAGGGCGGTCATACGCCGCGAGATGCTGGCCATAAAAGAAAAATATGCCGTACCACGCCGTACAAGGCTGATACAGGGCGAGGAGGAGATAGTCGTGTCCCGTGAGGACATGATAGTGGTGGATGACGCCATAGTGGCGCTGCTTGAGGGCGGCAAGATACGCCGCCTGCCCAAGCGCAATTTTACAGCCGAGTCCATCGCCTCCGAAAAGCCGGTATTTATAATGGAGACCCAGACGGACAGGCGGCTGAGGTTCTTTACCAGCCACGGCAACTGCCTGATAATCGGAGTGGACGAACTGCCGGAAGCAAGGCTTACCGCCAAGGCTACAAACCTTAATTCGCTGGTACAGCTCGAAAAGGGCGAGGAGATAGTAGCCTGCTTCGATGAAGTAAAGGGTGACACGCTTGTGTTCTTTACAGCCCTCGGCAGCGTAAAACGTACAGAGGGAAAGGAATTTGACCTCCGCACAAAGAAGACGGCCGCCATAGCCCTTAAGGACGACGACAGGGTTATAGCCGTAGAAAAACAGGACGAGACCGCAGGCACCGTTATTATGGTAAGCAAGGGCGGAATGAGCATACGCTTCGCGACAGATACCGTTCCCGTAATGGGCAAGGGCGCGGGCGGAGTGAAGTGCATGAAGCTGGACGAGGGGGACAGGGTTATATTCGCCGCGCAGATAGCTGACGAGGGCGAGATACTTACCATATCCGACAGGGGCTACGCAAAGCGCAGCCTGGTCTTCGATTACGAGATACAGGGCAGGAACGGCAAGGGCCTGAAGACCTTCGACTTCAAGAAGAACGGCTCAAACGGCACTGCCATCGCTGCGGCGCTTTACGTAAAGGAGCCCTATGATATAGTCATACGCCAGTTCCACGGCGAGGAGACGGTAGTGAACACCGAGACGGTATTCATCGAGCAGCGGCCCGGCAAGGGTATGCTTACAGTCATGGCGCTGCTGGACGATATAGTTATTGGCGCAAAGAAAATTAAATCATAAAACCCGGTGGATACCGAATACTTATATACGAACACACATCAAATAAGTGTCAGGAGTAAGTATGAGAGTATCCAATGATGAAAACGCGGTATTTGTAAGCGGTACGCTTGGCGGCGCGCCGGAGCTCAGCCACAGCCTTTACGGAGAGGATTTTTACAGCGCGGAGCTGCTTGTGCCGCGGCTTAGCGGCACCATGGATCACGTCCCGCTGACGATACCGGGGCGCAATCTTGCCTTCATGCCGGACGAGGGCGACAGGCTTTCTGTATGGGGACAGCTGAGGACATATAACAGGCATACGGAGCAGGGTACCCATCTTTGCGTTACGGTGTTCGCAAAGGGTATAGAACCTCTGGGCGAGGAGGATATGCCTCAAAACGAGGTGTCGCTTTCAGGATATCTTTGCAAGCCTGCGGTGTTCAGGACTACGCCCTTCCTGCGGGAGATAGGCGACATGCTCATAGCCTGCAACCGCTCCTTCAATAAATCTGACTATCTGCCCTGCATAGCATGGGGCAGGAACGCCCGCACCGTGAGCGAGCTGCCGGTGGGCAGCAGGCTGTACATTCAGGGCAGGATACAGAGCAGGCGGTACCAGAAGCAGCTCAGTGACGGCACAGTACAGGACAGGACGGCCCATGAGGTATCCTGCTCATCCATTGAACTGCTTTAAGCCGTTTAAAATTTACAGGAGATAACTTATTTTACTATGGCAATGGACGGACTTAATCTCGCCGCATCCGTGGCAGAGTGCAGGCGCATAGCCGGCGGCAGGATAGACAAGATACAGCAGCCCGAAAAGGACGAGCTTGCAGTCAACCTGCGCTGCGGCGGCGAAAACCTCAGGCTGCTCATCAGCGCATCGCCGGAGCATTGCAGAATGCAGCTCACGAATGTCAAAAAGGAAAACCCCATAGACGCGCCGGCCTTTTGTATGTTGCTGAGGAAGCGCCTCGCAGGTGGGCGCATAGTGTATGTAGAGCAGCCAAACCTTGACAGGATAGTGAACATAGGCATCGAGGCACAGAACGACTTGGGAGATACCGTTACCTTCGTGCTCTGTGCCGAGATAATGGGCAAATATTCCAATATAATTCTCATAAACGAGCAGGGCATAGTCGTTGATGCAATAAAGCGTATCGGCATAGGAATGTCAAATGTGCGTACAGTTCTGCCGGGGCAGAAGTACGAAATGCCGCCGGCACAGGATAAGGCCGACCCAACAAAGGCCTCTGCCGAAGACTTTGAGACAGTCATAGCAGAGGCAGAGGGTATCAGGATAGACAAAGCGCTTTCAAACGCTTTTTTCGGCCTTTCGCCCAAAATGGCGGCAAAGCTTTGCGAGAATGCCACGGATAAGCGCGGCTGCGGCGAGCTGAGCCCGGGGGAGCGCAGGGAGCTTGCGGAATACCTGCACAGCTTTTACCGCCGCCTTTCGCAAGGCGATGTCACGCCCTGCGTTACGCTTAATGACGTTGGCGAACCTGAGGGAGTGCTGCCGTTTGTACCAAAGGAGGGAGAATACAGACCGGCGCCGACTATGAGCGAGGCGCTGGACCGCTTTTACGCTGAAACCGATAATCTCCAGCGTATGCACCGCCACGGCGCCGGCATAAGGAAGATACTGCAAAACAATATAGAGCGCTGCAACAAGAAGATAGCTTTGTATGATGACGCCATAGCTTCGGAGGGCGATATTGAAAAGCTTAAATTGTTCGGCGAGCTGCTCATAGCGAACGCATACAGGATAATCTCAGGCTCCCCGGAGGCCGTAGTGCAGAACTACTACACAGACCCGCCGGAAAACGTAAGAATACCTCTGGACGCAAGGTATTCCATAAACGACAACGCGCAAAAGTATTATAAAAAATACCAGAAGGCCAAGGCAGCCCGGGATATGGCGGCGCAGCAGCGGGAAAGGGCGCTGGAGGAGCTGAACTATCTGGAGGGACAGCTTTACAATCTGGACAAGTGTACCGGTGACAGCGAACTTAAGGAGCTTTCCGACGAGCTGATGAACGAGGGGTACATAAAGAGACCCAAGGACGGCAGGAAGGGCCAGAAGCTGCCGCCTTCAAAGCCCATGTGCTTTATATCGTCGGACGGCATAGAGATATACGTGGGCAAGAACAACAGGCAGAACGATGCACTTACACTTAAGTTTGCAGGGCCAAAGGACACATGGCTGCATACAAAGGATATACCCGGCTCACATGTGATAATACGGGCAGAGAACCCGCCAAAGACCACGCTGTATCAGGGAGCCCTGCTGGCGGCCTACTACAGCAGGGGCAGGGGCAGCGAAAACGTGCCTGTAGACTATACCGAGCGGCGGTTCGTAAGGAAACCCTCCGGCGCAAAGCCCGGTATGGTGATATACACCACAAACAAAACGGCCTATGTGACCCCGGACCCAATTGAGGTCAAGGCTATAATACAGAAGCAGTAACGGCAAAAAGCGGCAGACGGGCCGCTTTTTTCGTTATTTTATGCGCCGAAGGCGAATAGCTTATATATGACTAATAAGCCGGAGGGCATGAGAATGAAGCGATTATTTATATTGATTCTGGCGCTGCTTACGGCGCTTATGATGGTGTGCTGCAAAAAAGCTGAGGAAATAACCGAACCCGAGGCCGATACGGACAGCGGCTACCGACGCACCACTCTGTACTACGCCACGGAGGACGGATTCATAGTGCCCGTCATGAAGAGCATACCCTGGGAGGAGGGAATAGGCAGGGCGGCGCTGAGCTACCTCGTATCTGGCATCGACAACGATAAAAGCGCCGCCATGATGGGCTTGAAGACGGTAATACCCGAGGGAACGGAATGTACTCTACGCATAGGCGATGGAGGCAGCGCCCGGGTAGACCTGACTGACATCGGTCAACAGACTGAGGAGCAGGAGCAGGCCATGGTGGTTGCAATAGTGAACACGCTGACTGAGTTCCCCTCCATAAACAACGTCAGCTTAACCATCGACGGCAAGGAGAAAAAGACCCTCTCCAATGGCACTGACATATCCAAACCCATGGAGAGCTTTGCGTTGAATATTGAGGACGGGGAGGTGCCGGTTTCAGGCGAAGCCCACGCCCTTACGCTGTACTTCCCTAATTCGGCTGCCAGCCTGAATATCCCCGTGACACGGTATACGGACACTGCGCCTTCATTTTCCGGGGCTGTGCAGGAGGAGATAGCCGGGCCTAAGGATGAGGGGCTTATAAACTGCTTCCCGGCGGGAACAGAGCTCATAAGCGCATACATAAAGGACGGAATAGCCTGCGTTGACCTGACGAAGGACTTCGAGAAAGTCGCTGATACCGAGGGTATGCTGGATGCGGCAAGGGACTGCCTGTATCTCTGCGCCAATCAGTTCGATCAGGTATATGGCGTTGACATAACTGTGGAAGGAAAGGAGTACAGTATGCATACCGCCGCCGTGTCTGTACCCGTATACGTGAACGAGTGGCGATAAATATGGAAATGCCGCGGGCGCTGTGGTAAAATAGCCGTATTGAATTTTGCCGTACAAAGGAGAAATATATATGAAGCTTATAATCGCCTCCAACAACGCCCATAAGGTATCCGAAATAAAGGCCATTTTAGGTTGCTTTTATGACGAGATACTCTCCCTAAGGGAAGCGGGCATAGATATGGACGTGGTTGAGGACGCAGATACCTTCGAGGGCAATGCTCTCAAGAAGGCCAGAGAGGTGTTTGCCGTTGCCGATGCGGATGCAGTACTGTCGGATGACAGCGGCCTGATGGTTGACGCCCTGGGCGGCGCTCCCGGCGTTTACAGCGCGCGCTATGCAGGCGTGGGCCACGATGACGCCGCCAACAATGCGAAGCTCCTCGACGCACTCAGGGACGTACCTGATGAAAAACGCACAGCGAGGTTCTGCACCTCGGTGGCGCTCATACGCAGGGGAATGCCTGCCGTCACCGCTAATGGCAGCGTGGAGGGGGTCATACTCCACTCCCCACAAGGCGAAAACGGCTTCGGCTACGACCCTCTGTTCTATTATGAGCCGCTGAAGAAATCCTTCGCACAGCTAACGCCTGAGGAGAAAAACTCCGTCAGCCACAGAAGGTGCGCGCTCGAATCCCTATGCGACAAGCTGAGAGCGGAAAAGTGATGCGCATAGGCATAGTAAGCGATACCCACGGCGATTCATACGCCATAAGACGTGTCATAGAGCAGGCGGGCAGGGTGGACGCATGGATACACCTGGGCGACAATACCCGCGACGCGGAGGCTTTCGGAAAGGACGGAACGCCTGTCTATTCCGTGGCGGGCAACTGCGATTTCGGCGGTGAAAAAGAGCTTCGCATAAGCCTTGACGGTGCGGAGATATTCGCCACTCATGGCCACTATTACGGCGTTACTGCAGGTACCGACCGGCTCGCTTACCGTGCGGAGGAGCTTGGCTGCAACGTTGCGCTGTACGGCCACACACATATCCCGAAGCTGGACTATGACGGTAAGCTGTACATAATCAACCCCGGCAGCCCCTCCTGTCCCCGAGGCGGCGCGCCCCGCACCTTCGCCATACTGACCGCCGAGTGCGGCAGCCTCAACGCCAAAATGATGCAGCTATAGGAGAAACAGGCCGCCCGACGGGCGGCCTTGAAACTGTAGAAAAAGCCTGGCAAAGCTAAGCATAAGTCTGTCGAAAAACTAACCCCGGCATAGACGGGTGTCCGTAAAACAGTTAATCCTCCGTATGGCTTAGACCATGCGGA
>ENA-ORSL01003009-ORSL01003009.1-human-gut-metagenome-genome-assembly--contig:-NODE-3009-length-11374-cov-2.755720_pt1 | contig 11374 bp, 13 predicted proteins | sample MGYA00242190_ERZ509157 | MGnify/ENA primary metagenome ERZ509157 (study PRJEB26280, sample SAMEA2338664) | human gut metagenome | biome: human gut; feature: human-associated habitat; material: faeces...
ACAAGTGCAACGGCACTTGCTGCCGCCACCACAGACACGGTAATGGCGAAAATCTTGGCGTAGTTGGGGCGCTCGGGCTCCCTTCTCCAGCATCTGAACATATCTAATACCCTCCTTCGGTATATTTTTTGACATTATATATCTCTGCACATATATTATAACACATTATGCCCAGCAAAGCCATGAATTATTTGTAAATTTATTCTTATTTATTTGTGAAAATCAGGTGAAGAAAAGGAAAATTTGCTCAGCCTCTTTATTTCGGCTGAAAAATTTGTTATAATAATATGAAATATTGTTTTTACAGGTGAAAGCATGACCTACCGTGAAATATACCGCCGCCTGTCCTCGGCCGGAATAGATAACGCCGATACCGATGCAGCACTGTTACTTGAGCACTTCTGCGGCGTCAGCCGGGCGTCTCTTCCGTTTCGCCGGGATGAGGACTTTAGCTCGCCCGCGCTGGCAGAGGCGGTAAAACGGCGCGAGAGTCGCTGTCCTCTTCAATATATCCTCGGTCGCTGGGGCTTTTGCGGTCTGGAGTTCTATACCGCTCCCGGCGTGCTTATTCCCCGGGCAGACACCGAGCTTATCGCCACCGCCGCCATAAACGCACTTCCGCCCGGTGCACGTATTGCCGACCTCGGCTGCGGAAGCGGATGTATCGGGATAACCGTGCTGCATGCACGGCCTGATGTCACCTGTACCTCGGTCGACATTTCACCCGCCGCGCTGGAGCTGACGCAAAAAAACGCCGGACGCTACGGACTCGGAAATCGTCTGCGTCTGCTTGAGGGCAACATGCTGGAGCAAAGCACCTGGCAGGCGCTCGGTAGGCTGACCGCCGTCATATCCAACCCACCATACATTCCGCACAGTGAGCTTGCCGGACTTGCCCCCGAGCTTGCGTTTGAACCTGCCGAGGCACTTGACGGAGGCTCTGACGGCCTCGATTTTTACCGTGTCCTGATATCCCGCGGCGCGGCATCGCTGGACAGTCAAGGCTTTATTCTGTTCGAATGCGGCACCGGGCAATCAGCCGACATATCGGCGCTCGGGAAAGCGGCGGGACTTGAACCGCAGGTGCTGTACGACATAGAAAAGCGCGACCGCGCGGTAATGCTTCGGCGCGAGTGAGTCAGCACACTAAGGACAAAAACACTGCTTAAAGCTTCAGCATATGCTGTACAGAGGCGCAAAGCGCTATCATACATGAAAGGTACAGGTGTTTCATTGAACATCGCAGTATTAGCCGGGGGACTGTCCCCCGAAAGAGATGTATCGCTGGTCTCCGGCGGACTTATCGCCCGGGCACTGGCGGAACGCGGACATAAAATCCTGCTTATCGACCTTTACGAAGGCCTTAACCCTACCTGCGACCCACTGTCACTGTTCAGCACGGACGTGGAACAGTCCGGACGCATTGCCGAAACCGTCCCCGATCTCGACGCACTGCGCGCACGTCACGCCGGACGCCGCTCCGAGATCGGCCCGGGTGTGCTCGAGGTCTGCTCGGCCGCAGATGTGGTGTTTTTGGCACTTCACGGCGGCATGGGAGAGGACGGGCACATTCAGGCAACGCTCGACAGCTTCGGCATACGCTACACCGGCTCGGGCTACGTCGGCAGTCTGCTCGCCATGGATAAGGATATTTCCAAGCGTATGCTGGCACGCGCCGGTATCCCGACCGCCCCATGGATATATTACAACGCCGCAACCGACAGCACCTCGCGCGTGACAGCCGAGATAGGACTGCCCTGCGTGGTGAAGCCGGGCGGCTGCGGCTCAAGCGTCGGCGTGTCTATAGTGGAAAACGAGACACAGCTGGCGGACGCTATCTCTGTGGCGTGCAAATATCAGTCCGACCTTGTCATAGAACGCAAAATATGCGGGCGCGAGTTTTCGGTCGGAATACTGGGCGACACCGCATTGCCGCCAATCGAAATTATCCCACTGCACGGCTTTTATGACTACAAAAACAAATATCAGAGCAGCATGACACGGGAGGTCTGCCCGGCCGACCTGACACCGCAACAGGTGGAGCGCGTCAGCGACTATGCCCTGCGGGCATTCCGGTGCCTGCGCCTGCGCGGCTATGCACGCGGCGACTTTATTATGGATGACAATGGAGAGTTTTGGTGCCTTGAATTCAACACGCTGCCCGGCATGACCCCCATCAGCCTGCTCCCGCAGGAGGCGGCCGCCGTCGGCATAAGCTACGGCGAGCTGTGCGAACGCATTGTCGATATGGTACTCAAAGCATAATTATCCCCAAAAGGACGTATATATCATGGAAGATCAAGCAAAAATCGAGCTTCTGTCGCTTTTGCCCAATGAGCTGGAGCAACTCATGGCAGACATCGGCGAGCCGCGTTACCGTGCACGCCAGTTGTTTGAACAGCTTCACCGCGGACGGACGCCCGAACAAATGTCAAATATCGGCAAGCTCACGCGCGCACGCCTCGCCGAGGTCGCCGACTGCCACCTGCCGCACATACGGCGCAAGCTGGTTTCTGCCGTTGACGGGACAGTCAAGTATCTGTTCGAGCTGGCCGACGGTAACTGCATTGAAACTGTCGTAATGAAGTACAACCACGGCAATACCGTTTGCGTGTCCTCTCAGGTGGGATGCCGCATGGGCTGTGCCTTCTGCGCCTCAACTATAGGCGGGCGTGTCCGCAATCTCTCCCCCGGTGAAATTCTCGGGCAGGTCATCATGGCACAGGCTGACACGGGCGAACGCATTTCAAACATTGTCATGATGGGCATCGGCGAACCGCTCGACAACTACGATAATGTGATAAAATTTCTGCAGCTTGTCAACAACGAGCAGGGACTTAACATCGGATACCGTCACATTTCGCTGTCGACCTGCGGACTCGTCGACGGAATTCGCCGCCTGAAGCAGGAAAATCTGCCCATAACACTGTCAATTTCACTGCACGCGGCCGATGACGAAACGCGCTCGCGCATAATGCCGGTCAACCGGAGGTATAATATAAGTCAGTTGCTCGACGCCTGCCGCGATTATTACGACGCCTCCGGCCGGCGGATCTCGTTCGAATACACACTTATTGCCGGACAGAACGACTCGCCCGCCCAGGCCGAAGCGCTATCCCGGCTGCTGAATTCCAGTCTGCGCGCCGGATACGGCCAGGCTATACCCATACATGTCAATCTGATACCTGTCAACGAGGTCAAGGAACGCCGGTTTGTCCGCTCAGGAGACGATGCAATAAAAAAGTTTATCGGTGTACTTGAGCGCCGCGGTATCCGTGCAACACTGCGACGCCGGCTCGGCCCCGATATCAACGCCTCATGCGGTCAACTGCGGCGTGAGGAAAGTCAGAAGAATATACCGGGAGAGTGCTGAAAATCACACCGTGAACCCGGCCCCATACATCAGTGCCAAGCGGGCGTCTGACGACGCCCGTTGCTCCCACACATTTCCCGGGAAATAATTATAAATCGCTAATATCCACCCGCCCTCGAACCGCACTCCACCTACATATCTTCTCTCCCGAAGTTTTCGCCTGCCTTTTTCAAAAGGCGACGCGGGGCACGTAGCCCCGCAAAAAACACGGGGCGAGCAGCCCTGCAAAAAAAAAACGAGGTGTGCTTATGAACTGGCTTGCAGGCCACACAAAGCAGCTATGGATAGCAGCCGGAATAGCGGCGGCAGTAACGCTGGTGGCGGGAATCGTCGTATATGTTTGCATCATGGTACCGATACTTCCGGGCGGGGCTACGATAGTCGTACCGGATTTTGCGGCAACGGCTGAACAGCCGGATCCGACTATATTTGAAGTATCGGTCGAATACGATTACAGCGACGCGGAACCGGGTACCGTCATAAAGCAAAGTCCGGCAGCAGGCTCCCGGCGCAAAATATCGGACGGCCATCCGTGCCGTCTGACACTGACAGTCAGCCGGGGGAAACGTCAGCTGACACTGCCGGAGCTGGCGGGACTTGACAGTGTCGCGGCAACGACAAAACTGCAGAGGATGGGGCTTATGGCTGAGATCGAGGCGGTTCCGGGGCCGGAAGGCCAGGTCATATCTACATCCCCTGCTGCCGGCGCATCGGTCCGAACAGGCGACAGCATAAGGCTGTGCGTCGGAAACACATCGGTAACACTGCCGGACGTGCGCGGACTCAGTGAAGCGGCCGCACGTCGAGAGCTGGAACGGCTGGGATTTAAAGTGGAGCGCAGTGAATATGCCAAATCCGCGCGCCCGGCCGGAACGGTCACGGGACAGAGCACGTCTCCGGGAGAACGGTTGCCACTTGGAGGCAGTGTGACTCTGACGGTAAGTCAGGGACAATAAAAGACACAAAGAGGTAGTAAATGAACAATCAAGCAAGGATAATTGCCGTCAGCGGCGGGCTGTACAGCGTGGCGGACAGCAACGGTGATGTAATTCAGTGTCGCGCGCGTGGCGTGTTCCGTCACAACAACCAGCGACCGCTGGTCGGCGACCGCGTAGAGCTGACAGTCGAGCCGGCAGGCAAGGACAGCACAGCAACCGTCATCGGCGGTATACTTGAGCGAAAAAACGCGCTTATACGACCGCCGATGGCTAATCTTGACTATCTGTTTGTCACGGCGGCGTCCTCATCTCCTGCTCCCGACACACTGATGCTGGACAAGCTGACCGCTATTGCCGAGTTCAACCGCATAAAGCCGGTCATGGTGCTGTCAAAATGCGAGCTCGACCGAGCCTCATCTGTCCGGCTGGCTGAAATTTACCGTCTGGCGGGATACCGGACGTTCACAGTCAGCTGTTACACAGGTGAGGGGCTTGAATCTCTTGCAGAATACATAAAAGTTCTCCCGGCCGACAGCATATCTGCATTTGCGGGAGCTTCCGGCGTGGGCAAGTCGTCGCTTATGAACAAGCTGTTTCCGGATCTTCAGCTGGCTACATCGGAGGTCAGCCGTCAGACACAGCGCGGGCGACATACAACACGCGGGGTCACGCTATACCCGACCGGCGGCGGATACATTGCCGACACGCCGGGGTTTTCACTTTTTCACAAAAGATGACCTGCCAGGCACCTTTCCCGAATTTTCGGAGCTGCTCGGAACCTGCCGTTACACCAAGTGCACACATACCAAAGAGGATGGCTGTGCAATTCTTGAGGCGGTGCGGGACGGGCGGATCGCCGCAACACGTCATGAAAGCTATCTTGAGCTTTACCGGGTGCTTAAGGACAAGCATCCGTGGGACAAGTGATTGCCGGAGGTCCGGCGGTCTGACAAAGAAAAATCACTTTACTGCTGAAAGGCAGTAAAGTGATTTTTAGTTAGTTGGGATTTGGGGCTATAGGAATATTGTATGTCAAAGACGATATTTCCGCATCTTCCGAGAAAAAGAAACTATTCTTACCCACCGGCCGTCTATTGACAAAATCCTTTCCCAATCGCACTCGGTCGCGCAATTCGACGAGGATTATGCGCTATCGTTTCATGTGAAACACAGACAGTGCGGTCAGTCGACTACATCAATGCTCTCGATCACTACCGCGTCGCGCGGCACGTCCTGAACATAGTAGTTCAGACTTCCGGTTTTGACAGACGCGATTTTGTCGATCACGTCAAGGCCGTCGGTCACACAGCCGAAAGCCGCGTACTGCCCGTCCAGATGCGGACTGTCAGCATGCATAATAAAGAACTGCGACGATGCCGAGTCGGGATCGCTTGTTCTCGCCATGGACAACACACCGCGAGTGTGCTTAAGATCGTTGGTCACACAACCGTTTGCCGCAAATTCCCCGCGGATCGCAGGCGCCTCCTTGGGCTGAAAGCTCTCATCGTAGCCGCCGCCCTGTATCATAAAGCCTTTGATGACTCGGTGGAATATCAGCCCCGAGAAAAATCCGTCATTGACAAGCCCCAGAAAATTTTTTACCGTCTCGGGCGCCTTGTCGGGATACAGCTCTGCAGTCATGGTGCCGAAGCCCTTGACCTTTATTTTGATTTTAGGATTGCTCATTTTTTTGTTCCCTTTCAATATTTTCAAATCCCAGTGTAAGCAGTCGGTCTATGCGCTCGGCTCGTCCGCACAAATGCAGATAACCGACAAGCGCCTCAAGCCCGGTTGCCGACCGGTATTCCGCCGCTGTTGCGCGGCGCGGCAGATTGGTGTGCCCGAGGTTGCGTCCGCGACGGAATACCGCCGACTCATCCTCCTCAAGCACAGGCAGAATGTTTTTCATGGCGGCAGCCTGCCGCGGTGCCGTGACATACTCCAGCGCGGCGGCGTTAAGCTCGCGCGTACCGGGCAGACCCGACCGCACCAGTCGCTCCCGCACCCACACCTCCATAACAGCGTCGCCGAGATAGGCCAGCGCAGCCGGTGAAAACGCCCTGTCCGGTGTCACAGCAGACCGCCTCCGGCCAGCACTCGGCGTATTTCGCTTTCGATACCATCAGCCATGAGCGTAAAGCCAAGATCGTTTGGATGGACAGAATCCATGGTGCACTCATTTTCATACTTGCCGCAGAAAAATGTTTCTCCGTCAATGTAATACACATTGCGGTCTCCCAGCGCGCGGGCGTAGCGGTAGGTGTCGATAATTACGTCGCGCCGCTCGGCAAACGAGCCGGGGTTTGTCGCAACATTCGGACGCGAGATCATGATATACGGCGTATCAGGGCGTTTGGCGCGGAATACATCATACACACGCTGATGCGTGTCACGCAAAAATTCGACATTGGGCGCATTGTGGTCGTAATCGCACACAAAAATACACATATCAAGCCCCGCCATATATTCAACCAGCGGGACTTCTCCCTTTGCCTGCCCTGAAAAACCGAGATTCATATAGTCAATATCCAGTCTGCGGCAAAGTATACTCTGGTATGTCAGACCGGGTCTCGATGCCGCCGTACCGTGGACGATCGAGCTGCCGTAAAACACTATCGGCGCGATGTCAAGGTATTTTTTGCCCGGCTCCAGCGTTGCATCGGCCTGAAGACCGATATACAGATTTTTCACCACGCCGTGTATGGGGAAATTGATGGTAAAGCTGCGGCGGCGACGAGAACCGAGACGTATGATCTGCTCGTAGTCATGATCAAAATTATAGGGCGGCAGAAACGCTTTTATAAAGCGGTGGTCGGTGTCGGTATCCTCATAAAGATCAAAACCGGCCGAATTGCACAGAGTAGTGTGCGGGTGGCGGCCGTACGGCCCCAGCTCAACCTTGATCGCCACATAAGACGAATCGGTGGTAAACCTCACACGTCCGCCTGCCGACTCGGGCGCAAGTCTTGCAACACCGGGGCTGGCTGATTTGGCCACCTCGTCAGGCAAACGGCGGAAGGTGGGCTGGCTGAGCGGCTCGTAAAAGCCGTAAAGCCCGAACGGTTGCCGGCGCACATCATAAAACGTTACGTCAGGCTCCCCGATACTGCTTTCAACCACCATATTTTTATCGACTTCAACATACGCATCTTTTTTGATTTCCTGCATGATCTGCCTCCTCAGTCATTGATATATCCGTGACGCAGTGCACGGACAAGCACGCGCTCGATAGTTTCGGCCATCTTCATAAAGCCCACGTCGGTGGGGTGCGTGCCCTCGACGGTACACAGGTCCTCGTCCGGGCCACGGAACATGCCCTGCCCGTCAATGTAATACACCCGCTTGTCGCCCGCCTCGCGCGCATAGCGGTAGGTGTCAATGACAACGTCACGCCGCTCGATCGACGACTCATAGTGCAAATTGAAATCAGGGCGTGAGATCATGATATACGGTACATCGGGGCGCTTTTCGCGGAACTGACGGTACATGCGCAGATGTGTGTTGCGCAGATACTCCACATTGGGCGCGTTGTGATCGTAATCGCAGACAAACGCCAGCATGTCAAGCCCGGTCATATAATCCACGATAACCTCCTCGGCCTTGCCGTTGCCCGAAAAGCCCAGATTGATATAATCAAGATCAATGTGCCGCGCTATGATATTCTCATAGCAATTTCCGGCGTGTGAGCTGCACCCGCCCTGCGTGATCGAGTTGCCGTAATACACAACAGGCTTATCGGCGCGGTAACGGCTGCACTCTGCTGCAGACCGATATACAGCGTTGTCACGGGGTTGTAGTTGGGGAAATTGACGGTATAATATCTCATTTTACGGCCGCCGACATGTATCACCGACTCATAGCCATCCGTGATACCCACATCCGGCATAAAGCATCCGCGATACCGGCTGCCGCCGTCGGTATCCTCGTACAGGTCAAACGCCGACGTTCCCGAAAGCGGGAATTTGGCGTTGCGCGTCACATAAGGCATTACGCATTTGATCGCTATGTATTCCGAGTCGGTCGCAAAGCGCACACGACCACCCGCCGTCTGAAGATTAAGTCGCTTTACGCCTGGACTTGTCGCCTCGGCAATACTGTCGGGCAGGCGCTTGAACTCCGGCTCGGTCTGCGGACAATAAAGCCCGTAGATGTCGAACGGCGCTTGTCTGACATCGTAAAAACGGATATCCGGCTCTTTTATTGCGGTCTCCACCGTCATGTTTTTGTCGACCTCAACGAATGTTTTGTCTGCCATAATTACTCCTTTAATTATGATGATAAAAATCGGGGCTGCCGTATTGGTGTCCAACACAACAGCCCCGTGTCTTACAGATTATCCTCGTCGTCACTCAGACAGTCGCGGCGGGAATTATTTCTGCCGGCAGCCACGCCCTTGTCGTCAAGGTACATAACCACCTTGCGGTTGTTCTCCGAGCCTATGGAGTTGGTGGACACACCGTCGATCTTCTGCACCTCGGAATGTATGATGCGGCGCTCATAGGGGTTCATCGGCTCCAGCATTACGCTCTTTTTATATTTGAGCACCTTGTCTGCCATACGGCGTGCAAGTGCTCTCAGCGCCTCCTCGCGTTTGGCGCGGTAGCCCTCGGCGTCCAGCGTTATGCGGACATATTCCCGCTTTTCTCCGGCAACCTTTTTATTGGCGGCCAGATTGGCCAGATACTGGAGCGAATCCAGCGTTTCGCCGTGATGGCCTATCAGTATACCCGAACCGTCGCCGTCTATGCTGATCAGCTTATCGTCATTGTTGCCGTCGCACATGACCGCCTCGGCCTTCAGCCCCATGTCTGATATAATGTTTTTAACAAATTCCAGCGCGATATCCGCGCCTTTCATAACATAGCTTACGCTCAGCTTTGCCGGACTTGCGCCCAGGCCGAACAGACCCTTGCGCGGCTCCTCCAGCACAGTATATTCGAGGCTTCCGACGTCCGGAGCACCCAACTGAACCGCGGCTGCGGCCAGTGCTTCATCGACTGTCTTGCCTGTTACGATAATTTCCTTTTTCAAGAGAAACCTCCGTGCCGCTGTTTGCGGCTTAATTCAATAATATAATGTCATTTGGTATTATTTTGCGTTATTACCGGACTGACCGTTATTATCGTCTCCGGCGTTCTGAGCCTTACCGGACTCAGCTTCTCCGCCCTCGGATTTGCCATCTTCGGACTTGGTATCTTCGGCCTTACCGCTCTCGGCTTTACCCGACTGTCCGGCCTGATTTTTTTCATCGGCCTTTTGCCGGCGCGTCTCCTTGAGCTTTTGCCTCAGCTCCTTGAAGGACAGCTGCGGACGGTCCTCATCGGTTTTGATGGCGCTGTTCTCGACTCGCTTCTGCTGTTCCTCGGCCTCGCGCCGTTCCTGCGCCTCGATGCGCTCGCGGCGCGCGATGGCAGCCTCACGTGTATCGTCAAAGTCCTCATCGTCAATATGGTGAAGCGAACGTATCACCTTGCCGGACGAGCTTACCCGAGGCCCCGCTACCGGCTTGCCCTTGATGATCTCCCTTTCGGCGGCCTTGTAGTCTTCCTCGGTGAACTTAGGCAACGGCATGGCCTTGCTGAGAATAAAGCGAACGAACGTGCTGAAAATGCTCTTGACCATCCAGTAAATACCCAGCGCACCGGGCACCATGAAGCAGATAACGGTACTCATGATCGGCATGGAGACATCCATAACGGTGTTTGAGCAGCCCGTTGACTGATCGGTTGTTGCAGGCTGGTAGGTCAGCTTGCGAGACAGCTTCATGCTGGCAAAATACACCGCAAACGTGAGTATGGGTATGATCAGAAGCCAGCTCGGCTCTGTAATCGACGGCACAAGACCGGTATTAAGTCCGAACAGGTTAAAGTCAGGCCAGTGAGCACCCTTGAGCGCTTCTACCATTTGCCCGCCGTTTGAATAATATACAAAGTTTGACAGCTTATCGAAGAAAACCTCTCCGTTCTCCCGAATAAGCGAGGCTATTTCGATCGTGCCCCTGCTGGAGCTGACTATCTGACCGAGTCCGCCTGCCGCCTCCGACGTGTTGACGAAGGTATAGAGTGCGGTCGACAGCTGTGAAGACAGCTTCATCACGTACACAATAGGGTTGATGACCACGTTGTACAGAATAATGATGATCGGGAACTGAATAAGCAGCGGCATACACCCGGATGCCGGGTTGAAGCCTTCCTTCTGATACATTTCCTGAATCTCGGTTGCAACCTTTTGCTGTGTAGCCTTATCGTCGCGCCCGGCATATTTTTTGCGTATTGCCTTCTCTTTAGGCTGCAACGATGCCTGCTTGATGGAGTTTTTCTGCTGCTTGATAGCCAGCGGCAGCATGAGCAACTCGATAAGCAGTGCAAACACACACATACCAAGCACATAGTTGCCGCCGACGATACTTGTCATCCAGTTGAGTATGCTGCCGGCAGCCTGCTTGATGGTCTCCATAATGCCGGATGATGGCTCAAGCGACACCTCTGTGCGCATTTTTTCGATCAGCGCCGTGACGTCTGCCATATTGAGCTTAGAGTAATCAAGATCAAGCTTGGTCTTTTTGCTTGCCGCTTCGTTGGCCTGTCTGACGGCATCCTGCGCCGCAGCCAGATCCCCGGCAAGGTAAGCCGCAGTGAAGCGGTCACGCGGCGTTCTTGTGTCCGAGGCGTTTTTGTCGGCGACCGCGGCCGCGATGATGTTGGCCAACGAGGTCAGCTGCTCCGTCGTGAGCGTTAGCTTCTCGCTGTCATCCACGGTGGTGCCGGTCGTATCGCCTGTGCCGCCTGCGGTGTTATCGGTCGCATCTCCCGTTAGAGCACTCGTTTCAGCTCCTGCAGTCGCACCGTCTGCAATGCCGGACTCACCGCTGTCGGACGCGGTGCTCGCCGGTGTGGTTTCGGCGGGCAGGTCACCGGCTGCCAGAGCGGGCAGACACAGCAGGCCCGCAAGCATCAGGCAGGCCAGCGCCGCGCACACAATGCGCCGTGTTGCACGTTTGGTTTGTGACATGTTAATCTCCATTCTGCCGCTTTGCGGCAGCACAAATAGTAATCAGTGAATT
>ENA-ORSL01003013-ORSL01003013.1-human-gut-metagenome-genome-assembly--contig:-NODE-3013-length-11365-cov-5.348099_pt1 | contig 11365 bp, 9 predicted proteins | sample MGYA00242190_ERZ509157 | MGnify/ENA primary metagenome ERZ509157 (study PRJEB26280, sample SAMEA2338664) | human gut metagenome | biome: human gut; feature: human-associated habitat; material: faeces...
CTTGCCCAGCAGATCGGTGGTGACCAGGGGCTGACGGACGACCAGCTTCAGGGTCTCCAGACCAAAATAGTCGTCGATATCACGACCGTTGACAATGACGGAACCGGTGCCGTTCTCGTAGACGCGAACGCGGGCAACGCTGGACTTACGACGGCCGGTGCCGTAAAAATACTTCTTCTTGCTCTCGTACATTCTAAGTTACCTCCAAATTAGTCCAGGTTCCAAACTTCGGGCTTCTGGGCGGCGTGGGGATGCTCGGCACCCTTGTACAGGTGCAGGCGGGTCAGCGCGCTCTTGCCCAGGGTGTTCTTGGGCAGCATACCCTTGACGGCCAGCTCCATGGCGTAGTCGCTGCGCTGCTCCATCATATCGCGGGCCTTGGTCTCCTTCAGACCGCCGATCCAGCCGGACACACGATAGTACTTCTTATGCTCCAGCTTCTTGCCGGTGAGAACAGCCTTGTCGGTGTTGATGATGATGACGTTGTCGCCGCAGTCAACATTGGGGGTGAAGTCAGACTTGTGCTTACCGCGCAGCAGGTTCGCGGCGGTGACGGCAGTACGACCCAGAGGCTTGCCGGCAGCGTCGATCACATACCACTTGCGGTCCAGGGTCTCCTTCTTCAGCAGAGTAGTGGACATTATGATTTCCTCCAATTGGATAAATTATTTTGACATTTTCAGGTGTCTGGTGTACAATGACCCCCAGAACACCAGGATTTTATACCACATTGGAATTCAAATGTCAACCGCATTTTTGGGAATTTTTGCGCAGTCCGAAGAAATCTCTCGTTTTCTTCCAAATGCTCACGAATCCTTCCAAATGCTCACTTGCTATTTTTCGGGATTTTAGGAGAGAATATCAGAATGCAGAAGCTGATGGGTCTGGTTCGCCGGTGCGTGGACGACTATAATATGATTGAAGCCGGGGACAAAATCGCAGTCGGCGTGTCCGGGGGAAAGGATTCCCTGGTGCTGCTGACCTTGCTTGCCGGACTGCGGGAATACCATAGCCAGCCCTTCCAATTGGAGGGAATCACCATTGACATGGGACTGGGGATGGACTACTCCGGGGTGCAAAAAATGTGCGACGCGCTGGAAGTGCCCTATACCGTGGTCAAAACGGAAATCGCCCCCATTATTTTCGACCACAGGAAGGAAAAGAATCCCTGCTCCCTGTGCTCGAAAATGCGCCGGGGGGCTTTGAACCAGACCCTTCTGGAGCAGGGGTTCAACAAGCTGGCTCTAGGGCATCACTATGACGATGCTGTGGAGACCTTCGTCATGTCGCTGCTCTTTGAGGGACGGATCAGCTGCTTCCAGCCGGTGACGCGGCTCGACAGAACGGGCATTACCCAGATTCGTCCCATGCTCTACATCCACGAGAAAACCGTGGACAACTTTGCCGCCCGGCAGGGTCTTCCGGTGCTGACAAACCGGTGCCCGGTGGATAAGGTGACCAAGCGGGAAGAGGTCAAGCAGCTGATTTTCACCCTGAGTCAGACCTATCCCGACCTGAAGGAGCGTATCTTCGGAGCCATGCAGCGCTATCCGCTGCCCGAGTGGGAGCCCCACGGCCGGTATAAGAGACCGAAAGAACAGGAATAATTTTCTTTTCCTGGGGCATACTTCCTCCGTAAGGAGGCGGTAATGATGGTAAAAGGCATTTCCCGGCAGGTGATCGTGGTGCATCCGCCGGAGCAGAAACTCTTCGAGCAGGCCATCTTCATTCTGAAGGACGGAGCCGTGGGCCAGGGAATCACCGATGAGGCGCTGTTAAAGGAAGCCCAGTGCGCCATCCGCAGTCCGGATAAATCGGCACGAAAGCATCGCCTGTACCTTTCCGGGGCGGTGTGGGCTCTGGGCGGGGCGGCGGTCACGGGGCTTGTGTGGCTGGCCACGGTGCTTCTGTAAAAGAGGAATCAGAAGCGCGGCATCGGAAAACGCCGGTGCCGCGCTGGAAAGAGAGAAACGAATGAAAATCGGAAACATACAAGTGGATAACCCCCTGTTTCTGGCTCCTATGGCTGGGGTCACGGACTGGGCTTTCCGGACAATCTGCGCCCGGCTGGGAGCCGGGGTGACGGTGACGGAGATGGTTTCCTCCCGGGCACTATGCTACAAGGACGCGAAAAGCGCAAAGCTCCTCCGGAAAAACGAGGGAAGCGTCTGCGGAGCCCAGATTTTCGGCAACGACCCGGAGATTATGGCGAAAGGGGCAATTCTGGCTCTGGAAATTTCCGGCTGCGATTTTATCGACATCAACATGGGCTGCCCCATGCCGAAAATCGCCGGCTCCGGGGACGGCTGTGGTCTGATGCGCACCCCGGAACTGGCAGCGGACATCGTTCGCTCAGTTGTCCGGGCGGTGAATGTGCCGGTGACGGTAAAATGCCGCTTAGGCTGGGACAAGGGCAGCATCAACGTGCTGGATTTTACCAAACGCATGGAGGACGCCGGTGCGGCCATGGTGGCCGTCCACGGCAGAACCCGGAGTATGCTCTATTCCGGCACCGCGGACTGGGACATGATTCATAAGGTCAAGGAGCAGCTGTCCGTTCCGGTGATTGCCAACGGGGACATTACCGACGGTCAGGCGGCGGTGCGGTGCTTGAAGCGCACGGGAGCCGACGGCCTGATGATCGGAAGAAGCACCTTCGGCGATCCCTGGATTTTTGAGGAGGTTCAGGCGGCCCTTCGTGGGGAGGTATATCCGGGAAGGCCGAGTCTTGCTGACCGGGTGGCTGTGGCTCTGGAGCAGTTCCGGCTGTCGGAGCAGGATCACGGGGAGCACATCGCCTGCCTGGAGGCTCGGAAGCACTTCGCCTGGTATCTGCGGGGGGTGCCCCACAGCAGCTACTATAAAAATCAGATCACATCCCTGAACACCATGGAGGATATCTATCGGGTGGCCAAGGACGTGGTTCGGGATTTGTCATAATCGTGTATAATATAGAAAGCCGCTTCATATCCTAAGCCGAGAGGTGAGGATATGAGGCGGTTTTTTACGGCGATTTTGCTGATTTTTGCCATGGCGGTTCCGGCGGCGGGGGAGACCGTCCGCTGGGTGGATTTTGACGTGCCCTATGAATCCCTGGAATACGCCTTGAGCCAGGATATTCTGACGGCGCAGCAGGAAAAGCACATTTCCTGGATCGACAGCCTGGCTCTGGCGGGATGCCGTACCGGGGGAAAATGCGGTCTGTCTTCGGTGAAAAAGGCGGTTTCCGATCTGAAGGGGGACAAGTCCCCGGAGGAGCTGCTGGGAAGCAATGATCGTTACTATGACTATTATCACCGGGCCTACGAAGGGGTTCTGGGCGGTCTGGTGGGCAGCTATGCCATCGAAAAGGACGGAAAGTGGGTTCCAACCTACGGCCTGAAGGCCTTTTCGCCCATTGCCGCAGGCTATGGCTACAGTCACTATGACGATTTCGGAGCGGCCCGTTCCTTCGGCTTTCGCCGGAAGCATCTGGGAAATGACCTGATGGGCATTCTGGGAACGCCGGTGGTGGCGGTGGAGGGCGGCCTGGTGGAGGCCATGGGCTGGAACCGGTACGGGGGATGGCGGATCGGCATCCGCTCCTTTGACAGCCGTCGCTACTATTATTATGCCCATCTGAAAAAGGACACGCCCTTTGCCCCGAACCTGCGGGAGGGGGATATGGTCCAGGCGGGAGACTTGCTGGGCTTTATGGGCAGAACCGGCTACTCCGACCGGGAAAACGTGAATAATATCGAGACGGTGCACCTGCATTTTGGCATGGAGCTGGTCTTCGACGAGAGCCGAAAGGAGTGCAATTCGGAAATTTGGGTAAACGTCTATCCTCTTGTGCGGCTGCTGTCTGCCCACCGAAGCAGTCTGACCCGAACAGTGGAGGGCTGGCAGAGAGAATACCCCTACCGGGATTTGGATATTGCGGACTATCCAGGAGGATAAAGAAGTAGGAAATTACGAAACTATTCACAATTTCCACCTCTGAAAATAGCCGATTAAGAAAAAATCAAGGGGCATATTAAACGATTGCGAAACGACTAATTTGTGGAAATTGCAGAAAAACCGAAAAACCATTGAAATGGCAAAAATACATGCTATAATGAAACGAAATAAAAATGGCTTACAATACAACCAGGGCAGCAGGGCAGGCCTCCGCAGAGACAGCCTCCGGAGGAAGGGGCTCTTTCACCGCCGCTGGAGACAGAAGAGGTTAGACACCATGACGGAAAAGGAACTCAGACGGCTTTCCCGGGCGGATTTGCTGGAAATGCTGGTTGACCAGAGCGTGGAGCTGGAGACGGTCAAGAAAAAGCTGGCGGCGGCAGAGGAAGCTCTGGCCAGCCGGGTAATTGAAATCAATTCCGCCGGTTCCATCGCCGAGGCGGCTCTGCGGCTGAACGGGGTTTTTGAGGCCGCCCAGGCGGCCTGTGACCAGTATGTGCAGAACATCAATCTGCTGAACGAGCGCAGTGAAATGATCTGCCGCCGGATGGAGCAGGAAAGCCGGGAAAAGGCGGACAGGCTCCTGGAGGAGACCCGCCGGAAATGCCAGACCATGGAGGCCGGGGAGCCGGAGGCGGATTTGCCTCCGGAGAGCGTCCAGCCCCAAGAGGATTTTACATTTCGTAAGTGAGGAACCTGGTTTTTATGAAGGGCAAGGTACATAAGGATGTCCCGGATGTCTCCATGCTCCGCAGGGAGCTGAAGCGGGAGCAATACAAGTTCCGTTACGCCGCGGTGCTGAAGAGCACGGTGTACACCCTGGTGGTGGTGGCGGCCTTTGCGGTGCTGGTGGCGACTCTGTGGATGCCGGTGCTGCAAATTTACGGCAACTCCATGACCCCTACCTTAAAAGAGGGGCAGATTGTGGTGTCCGTCAAGGGTTCCCACTTTGAAAAGGGCGATTTGGTGGCCTTTTACCTGGGCAATAAGCTGCTGGTCAAACGGGTTCTTGCCGGCCCCGGCCAGACCGTGAATATTCTGGAAGACGGAACCGTGTATGTGGACGGGGAGGAGCAGATCGAGCCCTATGTCTCCGAGAAGGCATTGGGCGAGTGCGATCTGAAAATGCCCTACCAGGTGCCCGAATCCCGGTTCTTCCTCATCGGCGACCACAGGAGCACCTCGGTGGACAGCCGCAGCAGCGCGGTCGGCTGCGTGGCGGAGGAGCAGGTGGTGGGAAAAATCGTATTTTGTGTTTGGCCCTTTTCTGATTTCGGAAAAGTCAATTGATGACTGCGGGAGAGAAGACCTATGGATATCAATTTGGACAGACGTGCCGAGGGCTACAGAGCCCGGCACCGAAGAAATCGAATATGGAAAAAGCTGGTAACGGCGCTGGGCTGCCTGGTGGTTTTCTGCACCACCTACGCCCTGATTCTGCCTGCCATTACCATGGAGCGGGAGACTGTCTGCGGCCTTTCGGAGCATGTGCACACAGACAGCTGCTATAGTCGGCAGCGGGGTGCCTTGATCTGTACCCTTGCCGAATCGGAGGGGCATACCCACACCGGCGCCTGCAAGGGCACGAAGCGGGTGCTCTCCTGCACGACCCCGGAATCCGACGGCCACACTCACGGGGAGGGCTGCTATGATGCGGAGGGAGTTCTGACCTGCACCCTGCCGGAAACTCAGGGACATCACCATTCGGACAGCTGCTACCGCACGGAAGAAGTCTTCATCTGCGGCAAGGCCGAGAGCGTCCCCCATCACCACACCGATGAATGCTATGCCTGGGAAACCGCAGCGACCTGCGGAATCCAGGAGCACACCCACACCGACAGCTGCTACCCTGCAAAGCCTGCGGAAACCACATCGGCAGGGGAAACGGGTGCGACTACGGAACCGGTTCTGTCTGAGCAGGTCACAACGCCGGAGGAAACCCTACAGGTCACGGCGACCGAGGAAACGCTTCCGGTACAGGAAGAGGCACTGGCTCTTTTTGCGGAGGGCACGGAGCCTTTGCCCAATGTGGAGATTACGGCGACTTCTACCCCAAAGGCCAGCTATGATCCGTCTGTGAACAAATTCAAGACGACAATCCACGTCGATTTCCGGATACCCGGTTCTGCATTCAGTAACACCACCACCTACACCTATGATTACCCGGAGGGAATCGAGATTCCGGAGAGCTTGCTGAATCGGGAGCATCCCCTGGAGGATAACAGAGGTACTTACCGATTTGAAAAGGTGAACGGCGTTTATCGGCTGTCGGTGATTCTGTCGAATGTCAACCAAACCCAGGACGATGTGACGGGCTTCGTGAATTTTAACGGCACGCTGGATGCCACCAAGGTTCAAGAGGACGGAAGAATTGTATTGGGCAGCGGGGACAACCAGCTGATCATCGGCACGGATGATATTAAATATCCCGACGGCGAAACGGAGAAATACGATATTTCCGCCAGCAAATCGACGGACGGCAATGTCAATGACGGCAAGCTGACCTATCGGGTGACCATCAGCACCAAAAAGGGAACCCCCAGTCCCATTCAGTTCACGGATACCATTCAAGCCGATGGCATGACCCTGGGAACCCCTGTGGTGAAGGTGGACGGACAGGAGCGCCAAGCTACTTGGAATGCCGACACCGGCACCATCACCATGAATGACCTGCCCGGACTGAATCCGGGGCAGACCCATACAATTGAATATACCTATGACGTGACCGATTATCCCGCCGCGGTGATGAATCCGAACAACACCCTCACCGTCAAAGCCAAAGATGATGGACGGAAGCAGGAGGTTACAGACGAGAAGAATGTATCCACCAAAATCGACAAGACCCACACCGCTGCCAAGGTTGGCAAGCTGGAGGGCAGCCGGATCAAGTGGACGATTACGCTGAACGACCACCGTTCGGACATTACCGGAGCCACCCTGACGGATGAGATGTTCCAAACCCTTTCCGCCGGGTCGGATATCACCGTCAGCCCTGCCGACGGCTATACCCTGGAAAACGGGAAAATCACCTTCAATGAGGTGGACGGGAAAAAGAACAATCAGCGGTACACCATTACCTATTATACGGATGCCCCTGAGGACGAGAACGAGAAGGAGGTCACCAATAAGGCATCCTTCGACCCGGATCCGGAAAATCCCGGCGATGAAATCGAGAGGGAGGCGAAGGTGGGCGTAGGCATCGACGCGGCCAAGTCCGGCACCTATAATGCCAGCCAGGAGACCATCACCTGGGTGATTACCGTCAACGCCAAAAAGCGGAACATTGCCGGGGCAGAGCTGACGGACGATATGCTTACCCACGCCCTGGAGAACTCCATCCAGGTCAGCCCCGCCAGCGGCTACCAGCTCGGTACTGATGGAAGCGGTAAGGTTTCCATCATCTTCCAGCCGGTAGATGGCGAGGCAAACACCAACACCTATACAATTACCTACACCACCGCCGCCAGCCCGGCGCTGGCAGCCAGAACCGTTTCCAATACCGCCCATCTGAAAAAGGGCGACCACGAGGAAGAGGTAACTGCCGAGGTCACGATTGGCAGCGGCGGCAGTGTGGAGAAAACCAGCGGCACGCTGACCCTTTCCGAGGACAAAACCACCGGCGTGCTTCCCTGGACGGTGACCATTCACGTCCCCGCGGGAGGTATGCCTAAGGGCACTGTGCTGGAGGATTCCGTGGGTGCCGGAAATGACAACATCTATATGACGAATGTCCAGGTGAAGGATGCGGTTACGGCGTTCTGCGAGAAACTGGGCATTCAGCCCCAGAATGTGAAGGTGGACATTGCGGACGGTATCTACTGGTCGCCCAATCAATATGAATACAGCAAGATTGACAGCTACACGAATGCCAAGTTCCGCAAGCTGACCCTGACGCTGCTTGAGGATTGGGTTCCGGCGAACGGGCAGGCTCAGGAGATTTCCGTCACTTACGGCACGACCCTGATAATCGACCCTGCCAAGACGACCCAGGTCTATTCCAATTATTTCAAGGCGGGGGAGAAGGAAGGCAGTGCCCAGTTTGAGTACTGGCGATCCGGTGTCGAAAAAACCGACGACGACGGAAAAACCGGAACCAGCACCGTCACCAGCCAGGGCGATCTGATATGGAAGGTCATTGTCACCCTGGACGACACCGTGCGTCAGTCCCTGGACATTACGGACACGCTGCCCTCGGATGTGACGCTGGAGGAGCTGGTGCTGATTCGGCCTATCAATCAGTGGAGTAACAGCACCGTAAGCATGACAATCGGGGAAGGCGGCGCTGTTTCCGGGGAGGATGGCCTGTACCAGGTGAACGGAACCTACGACAAGACCACGGGAAAGGTATCTCTGAAGGTTACCGCCTTGAACGGCGGCGACCTGCCCACGAAAACCAAGCTGACCTTTGTCTTCGGCTGCCGGACGGACTATACGGATAATAATACCCATCCTTTTACCAATAAGGTAGAGGTAGCGGAAATCGGCAGTGCCTCCCAGACCCAGGAGTGGACTTATGACAATCAGGACACGGAAACGAGGATTTTGGGCAAAATCGGCACATGGCACAACGACAGCCGGATGCTGAGCTACTCGGTGTCCATCAATCCCGAAGGCAAGACGTTGCTCGACGGCACCAGGAAGCTGACCCTGGTGGATACTCTGACCTACAAGAAGTGGATATGGGCTCACTATACGGATGAGAGTGGGAACTATCACGGTGACAACGTTCAGATGGACGTGTCCCTGGTGCAGAATTCCGTGAAGCTGTACCGGGTGACTAAAAATGAGGACGGTACCACAACCGAAACGCCGCTTTCGGTTCCCTGGACTTTTGAAGAGCAGCTGGGCATCAACGAATGGGATCCGAATAGAGGGTGCATTCTGCGCATGTCCGATGTGCCAGACGGAACCCATCTGCGGCTGGAGTACAAGTACCAGGTGGAAACCAATGCGCCGAAAAATGGCATTATCGAAGACCTTTCCATTGGAAACAAGGTTACACTGGAGGGAACGGGCTACGAAACGGATGCCGACAAATTCGAAAAGAAGTGGCAGGAAACCCAAACCAGCGGTCAGGTAACTTCCGGCAGAACCCTGGCAATCTACAAGGTGGCCAGAGGGGATTACGGCACTGTTCTGCCGGGTGCAGAATTTACCGTGTACACGGTGGATACCTCCTATAACCTCAATGAGTACAAGACCCGGCCGGACGGCACGACGTTCTCCAATCCCATGGTCACCGATGAATCTGGTCGGCTGACCATCCGGATTCAGGACAAGGCGGGCGCACCGCTGAACTTCGACTACGATACCCTCTATGCCCTGAAGGAGACCAAAGCGCCGCCAGGCTACCGGCTTCCGGATGACCCTCAGGTGTTCTACTTCTACTTCTCCAATCCTGATGGCGCGGCGCGCGCCATTCCCGGAAATCTTCCGGCAGGGGCAATGGACTTGTCCCAGACGGATCAGCAGAAGTTTGTGGAAAACGAGCCCGTACCTACCTATGAGCTTCCCCAGACCGGCGGCGGCGGCACCCGGGGCTTCAGCCTGGGCGGCGCGCTGGTCACCGTCGGCGGGCTGTATCTTCTGATGCGGAAGAAACGCAGAAGGAGGGACGCCTGAGCACAATGAATTCCGCAACCCCAATTCTGAAACAACCGGAAAAGAAAGGAATGTCACTATGAACAAGCTTAGAAAACTGACCTGCCTGCTGCTGGCGCTGATGATGGTCTTCGCCCTGGCCACCACAGCCTCCGCTGCGGGGGACACATCCACCATCACCGCCCCCGACGGGAGCACGCGCACCTATGAAGTTTACCAGATTTTTGTGGGCGACCTGGATCCGGAATCCAAGGTGCTGTCCAATGTAAAATGGGGCCAGAACGGCACCGGCACTGCGGGAGAACTCGTAGACGAAGCGACTTTGAATGCGCTGACTGCTGTGAATGGCAAGAGCGATACGGAGAAGATGGCGGCAATTGAAGCCTGCGTCGATCTGACTTCTGCGAAGTTTGGCGAAGTGAAGGACGGAGCTCCTTTGAGCGTTCCCAACGGCTACTATCTGATTAAGGACGTAGGCCCTGTGGATGCGACTGCCGGTGAAGCTTACGGTCGGTACGTTGTGAAAATTGTTGGCGATACCACCATCGTGCCCAAGGTTTCCGACGTTTCCTTCCAGAAGAAGGTCAAGGACACCAACGATACCACAGGCGACACCACCGGCTGGCAGGATTCCGCCGACTATGACATCGGCGATTCCGTTCCCTTCCAGCTGACGGGTACCGTGGCCAAGGACTTTGCCGAGTATAAGAGCGCCTACTATTTTGCGTTCCATGATAAGATGGAAAACTCCCTTGACTTTGAGAAAGACAGTGTGAAGGTCTATGTAGACGGCACTCAGATTACCGATGGCTTTACCCTGAGCAATACGGCTCACGCCTTCGACCTGGTATTTGCCGATTTGAAGACCGTTGCGGGCGTCACCGCAGGCAGCAAAATTACCGTGGAATTTACCGCAAAGCTCAATGAGCAGGCGGTTCTGGGCAAGCAGGGTAACGTGAACGAGGCACAGCTGGAGTACTCCAACAATCCTTATTCCGAGCAGAAGGGCACTACCAACTGGGACAACGTCATCGTCTTTACTTACCAGGTGGTCGTGAACAAGTATGCCAATGAGGTCAAGGAAGGTAACTTGAAGACCGGCGCGGCCTTCAAGCTGGAAAAGCTGGTTGGTCAGACCTGGACACTGGTGAAGGAATTCCAGGCTGATGAGAGCACCTCTACCTTTACCTTCAAGGGCCTGGACGATGGCCAGTATAAGTTGACCGAGACCGTGACCCCTTCGGGCTACAATACCATCGATCCCATCGAGTTTACCGTCACCGCTGACCATAACGTCAGCTGGGAAGGGGCGGAACGCACGACCATTCTGACCAGCCTGAACGGTGCCCCCACAGAGGCCGGGTTGATTACCTTTACGCCCAGCGTTGACACCGGTACCCTGAGCACCGATGTGGTCAACAAGTCCGGCTCCACCCTGCCGGAGACCGGCGGCATGGGCACCACCCTCTTCTATGTCCTGGGCGGCGTGCTGGTGCTGGCGGCGGTGGTGCTGCTCGTCACCAAGAAGCGGATGCGTTCCGAAAACTAAGGAACTTTCCAGATAGACCGATTTCTAGCCTACAGAAATGCCCGGAATCTCGGAGATAATCCGAGATTCCGGCAAGACTGTCAAAAATCATGTCATTGTGAAAAGCCGAATGTGGTATAATGATTGTGGTGCAATTTTCCGGTTTTTCTGAGAAATATCGATAAACGCACTGGTGCGGGAGCACCCAGCGGCTCCCTTGTGTAAAGGGTGGTGCTCCGCGTAGCGAATCAAAATTACCATGACTGCCGGTGGCAGTCATACCACAATGTACTGCTG
>ENA-ORSL01003017-ORSL01003017.1-human-gut-metagenome-genome-assembly--contig:-NODE-3017-length-11360-cov-2.505617_pt1 | contig 11360 bp, 7 predicted proteins | sample MGYA00242190_ERZ509157 | MGnify/ENA primary metagenome ERZ509157 (study PRJEB26280, sample SAMEA2338664) | human gut metagenome | biome: human gut; feature: human-associated habitat; material: faeces...
GGGCGTATCCCAAACGGGCATGATTAGTAAACATGAGCTGTTTTGGTCAGAACTCAACTCTGAAGAGTTACATCCGCTGGATACCATTGAGACGACCGGCTGGGGCGAAGGTGTGATTTCAAAGAGCTATAACATCCGGGATAAAGAACTGCCGAGCGGTACAACGATCAATGTATATGCAAAGGCGACGGATAAGTATGGGAACTATACCATTCCCAATCTTTTGCTGGGGACAGTGGACATTCCCAACTATGTATCCCCGCAAGCGCCGCAGCTATCCGTATACAACGGAGAGCAGTATTACACGATGGAACAGGATCCACTGTTCCCAATTGGAGAAACAGCAACCATTCGCTGGAACATCGAAAAAGGCTTGGGAAGCGATTTTGATATTGGGTTTGTACAATACAGCTTTGATAAACAGACCTGGACTACGGTATCTTCGGATGATTGGCTGGATAAAGGAGAAGGAAAAACGGCAGCGGTCAACGGCACGGTGATTTCAACGGCAGATCTGCCAGAAGGTATCAGCGAGGTCTATGTGCGCGGTGTGGACAATAACCCGATACCAGAAGAGGCATTGGCTGGTGAGGTGTCTTCCATCAAAGTGCTGAAGGATACCAAAGCGCCTGTGCTGCATGTTACATATCCAACTGCCATTGAAGAGGTAGAAGGAATTCCGAAATGGAATATTTCTGATGTTGTCTCCATCACAAACATCGAAGAAGCTCGGCTGCAAAGTGTGAAGGTGGAGATTGGCCGTAAATCAAGCTGGTTGCCGCTTGAAAATCTATACTTCTATCAAATGGTATATGAATGGACAGAAGGTGTCCATGCACCCATTGCTTATCCGTTGGAGATAGACCTTACGTCGGTAGCGCCGGACGGACAGTATCAAATCAAAATTACCGTAACAGATAAGTCAGGCAACGTGGTGACAGAGGAAAGAAAGTTCTTGTTAAACTCCACCATGTTTTACTCTAAACCCGATTTCTATTTGCATCAGGATCAGAATGATGCCTACGAACAGCTCATTCATATTCGGGAAGTACCGCTGGTATTGGATGTAAGCGATTGTGGCTATGCGCCGGATCTGGGACATACCATGTTTGTACGGGTGGATGGAAAAAACATCGACTACACCTACGATGCTGAAATGCAGAAGGTTACCATCAACCCATTGAATGAACAAAACCGGAATATTTTTAAGCCAGGCGAATGGCTTCCCATCGTTATTGCCATCGAACAGCCATCAGGCGATATGCTTTCCTATTCATGCGCTACTTTTTCGAATCATGAGGATGCTACGAATACGGAGCACATTTCCGATTTGGAGAATTTTGTTGTATAGGACGGAAAGCTGAAGCTTACGGCCAACAGCGGTTCCTTTGTCTTTACCAGCCCGCAAATGGGTCCTGCGCCGATTGGAAATATCAAGTTTGATAATTCGGTATTGAACAATACGGAATTGCCGGATGATACAAAAATAGAGTTTGCTATTGTGCTAATAGATCAACAAGGCAACGATGTGGGCTATATGTTCCAGGAATTTCGGTCGGGGGATATGCTGAACACAACCGGATGGAACTACACAGATGCGATGGATGCTTATCAGTACAAGATGACCGTTACGGTTACCCAGCCAGAGGGTCAAACGGAGCCCGCAATCATAGATAGCCTTGGCTTTACAACCACTTATTTGGCAGCGCCAACGTATGTGAATACTGAGCTCATCGCCCCTGCCAGCAACCTGTCTGCTATGCCGCTTGTCAACTATACGACCTGGCTACGCTGGACGAGCTCGCCGACAGAGGGTGCGGTGTATGACATCTACCGCAGCGAATCGGATGTATTGGATTTGGAAACGATGGAACCTATCGCTTCCAATCTGACGGCAACCTACTACTATGACCATGACTTGGTACCGGGAAAGACGTTTAACTATTGGGTAGTCGCTAAAAAAGAATATCAGGTAGAGGGCGAAACGGTAACGATGTATGCCCAAAGCCAGCCATCGCCCAAACAGACGGCCACGATGGTGGATGAAAATGAACTGAATAAACAGCTCGGCCTCCAGGATTACTGGAGCTATGTTCAACTACCAATAGGGAATGCATCTGGTTATATCAACACTTCAAGCGGAAATCTTGCGTACCAACAAGTTGATGTGGCGATAAGTGCGCCGCTTTTGGCCAGTACAATGCGGCGCACCTATAACAGCCAGGCCAAATCGTATACGGCGCTGGGTAAAGGCTGGGATTTCGGCTTGAATACCAACTTGCTGCGTGAATACGACAAAACGACAGGTGAAGAAGTCGGCTTGATCCTCAAAGACGGCGATGGAACCGTTCACCGTTTTGCAAAACAGGAGGACGGCAGCTACAAATCACCGGCCGGGGTATTTATTACGCTTTCTCAACGGGAGGATGGGAAGTATACGGCGCATCGCTCGGATGACATTGACTATCTGTTCAACGAATCCATGATGATTGAGGCGTTCAGTGAACCGAATGGGAACAAGCTGCTGTTTACCTACGACGAGCGCGGGCGGCTAGAAAAGGTGATGCACAGCCTGTATACAGAGGAGGCTTTTACAGAGGACGAACAGAAGTACCTGGCGTTTGAATACGGCGAACAGCCGCATAACCAGGACAAGATTGTCAAGGTCATCGCACATTACAGCGGTATAGGGGACACGGCAATAGAGGATGTGTACCAATATACCTACGGCAATGATAAAAACGATCCATCCACCTATGGGATGCTTATCAACGTAGCAACGGCAGGCGAACAGACCTATACCTATGTGGAAACCAATGCAGAAGGTGTGGATACGGTGTCTAGCACCACGTCCACCAAGACCGTTGAGGAAAGCTATGCCTACCAGGACGGCGAAGCAAATGTCTTTACCATTGGGATGCCGGCCAATACGTCCGAAACGGGCGTGCGTACCCATCGGTTTGATTTGGATGCCGATGATCGCGTGACAAAGAGCACGGACGCCATCGGGGATTACAGCGAGGTAACGTATTCTACGCCAGCGCCTGAACAGACAGTCGCAGTTACGACATTCAGCAATTATATGAATGGACAAAGCATTGGTTCCACATCTTTCCATACGGACCAGGCGATGTATGGAGTGGTCTTGAAAACAGAAGCCAATGGAAAGGTATCTTTGTTCAGGAATTATGATCCCAGTACACTGAGGCCGCAAGAATATGTCTCATATAAAGATGCGGCGCATACGCAGGAATTGGTGACGTCGTTTGCATATAACCTCAATGGGACTGCAAAGACGGTTACGGAACCGGATGGTAAACGGACAGAGTACACGTATATCAGCAAGCCAGACGGCACAACAACAGACTGGATGGCCTCCAAAAAAGAATATGATAAGAACAACAACCTATTAAACCGAATTGAGTACACCTACGATGACAAAGGGAATCTGCTGACAGAAAAAATGGCGATTCGGGAACCCGATGCGTTTAATAACGTGCGGAGCATACAGTACGACTACAACGACAGGGGCCTGAGAACGAAAAAGACGGATTGGAACGGCAAGACAATAGTCTATGCCTATGACCGTTATGGCCGGCTGGAGACGATGACGGAATCGGGTTCAGGCATTACGATGGCGACATCATACACCTATGATACGAGGAATAACCCAGCTACCGAATCCATTGCGCGTGGAAGCAAAGCACTGACAACGCAATATGTTTATGATGGGTTCGGCCGATTGCTTTCAACCACAAAACCGGACGGACAGAAGGAGGTAAACAACTATAACAAAGGAGGGCGTATTGTCTCTCAGGTCAATGTAGGAGCGCCGGCCTCAGACGGCGGAACAACCCAGGCCAAGGTACAGACATATACCTATAACAACGTAGATGATCTGCTTACTGCTACCGATGCACTGGGCAACACCATCCAAACGGAAATAACGGTGGAAGACGACGCAATCAAGACAGTTACAAAAACGTCTGATAATTGTGATGTTGTGCGGGAAAAGGTAGAAAAGAAGGCGATAGACGGCTCCTATTCTTTGGAATTGACAGGTACACAAGGCCAAAAGAGTTATATGGATTACCAAGGCAATACAACCAAGGTTGTGCAGCTGTATAAAGAAGGAGAAACCTTGCAGGAAACGCGGCCGATGCTTGCTGAGTTTGACGATAGTGGCAACGTAACGCGTTCCTATGATGCGGCCAATACCGTTGAAGTACGCAATGACTATGATGCGAGCGGTAACGCCATTCGGGTATGGACCTACGTAAAAACCGAAAATGGCACAAAGCTTTATACGGTAAAACAGTACAGATATGACTCGCTGCAACGCCCGCTCAGCGTACGAGAAAAGGCGACCTTGATGCCGTACAACAATGCAGACGTTGGTGTAGCTGATACGGATTTGGTGACCACATATACCTACGATGTATCGGATGGCAGCGGAAATACCGTAAATACAACAACCGCCGCGGACGGCAGCGTTTCAAAAACATACTACAATGCCATGGAACAGATCGTGAAAGAGGAACAGCTAGGTAAGGATACGAATGGGAAAAAGTTAATCAAAACGTATGCGTATGATCAATACGGCCGCATGACAGAGATCAAAAGCGGGGCGGGCAGCTTGTCCACAAGGGAGAGCTATTCGTATGATGCGCTGGATCGCCTTGCAACACAATCCAGCGGCCAAACCACCACCACATTTACCTATGATTATTTTGGCCGCAGAGCATCGATGACAGATGTTACAGGGAATCTTTCCATTCTTACATCATGGAAATACGATAAAGCGGACAATGCCGTGCAGCTGCTCCAGGATGGAAAGGTTGTCAATTACCGATATAACAGTTTGGGTGAAATGACAGCCATGCAGTACGGTGCGATGGGGAATGTACGTACCACGGGGTATGAATATGATTCAACAGGGCGCGTGACAGCGGTAAAGAGCAGCGTTCGCCCGGCTGCAGAGGACGGCGCTCCGATGGATACGGACGAGTTGAAAACCGTAAAATCGTATACCTATGCGGCAAACGGAGATTTGGCGTCCACAACAGAGTATCTGGAATTTGACCGTAAGGAAGATAAACAAGGGCTTACGATGGTAGGGACGTATACCTATGACCCGGTAGGGCGGCCTGTCAGCTTGACATATACGCAGGACGGAGTACAAAAAGAAAAGTATACGCTTTCCTATGATGGCCAGGGGTATATCCTGTCTGAAACGTACACAGATTCCTACAAAGATGCATTTGCCAGTGAGGAAACCACTACGTCGCAGACCTATACATACGACGCGATAGGCAGATTGACACAAAGTAAAACGGAGCGTGCAGGAAAAGAAAAAAATGTTTCCTTCCAATATGACAAAGCAGGAAACCGAATAAAAGAGATGCTGGAACAGGATTTGGAGGATGGCCATGTATCCAATACATGCGATTACTCATACAATAACCTGAACCAGCTGATGGAAATCCGGCAGACAGGTACAACGAGCATAGAAGGACAAAGCGTTACATACACAAATCAACCGCTAAAGTCATATGAATATGATGATTTCGGCAACCAGACGCTGGAGACAACCTATGAGCTGGATACCCAAACCGCAACCTCATCGAAATCCAAGGAGGTACGAAATACCTATGATACGGCTAACCAGCTCGTCAAGGTAGAGGAGAAGACAACCGGTAACTGGACGACATTAAACACCAGCCTGTATAATGGGGAAGGGCAACGAATCCGCAGAACGGACGCCAGCCAGACAAACGGGGACTACACCATGTATTTCTACATGGGCGGGGCATTGGCGTTCAGCACAAACAGCGATGCGAACTTTGTTACAGACGAAAATATCCTTGATCCGAAGGGTGTGATCGTGGCGGGCAAACGGCAGGATAATGAGTACAACGCCGAAAAACCGGAAGGCCAGTATTGGATCTATCACAACGATGTCCGAGGCAGCGTAACCAACATCATCGGAACGGATGCAAGCGGCGCACTGTATCGCGCAGAGAGCAATGCGTACGACGCTTTTGGTAAAGACGATGCGGAAAACAAAGAAGCTGTCAGTAGCATCCAAAACGATGTGAAGTTTACAGGCGCTGTACAGGACAATACAGGGCTGTATTACCTGAGTGCGCGCCACTACGACCCGAACACGGGGCGGTTCCTCCAACAGGATACAGTAAGTGGAGACCCGTACAGCCCGTGGACGCAGAACCTGTACACCTATACCTCCAACAACCCGACAAACTATACAGACCCAACGGGGCATTGGCTGTTCCAGGCTGTTACCGGTTTGTTTAATGGAATAGCAAAAGGCGTTGGGAAGGTTATTTCCAATGTTGCTTCCGGGCGTCCTGTCTTTGAACATGTGACAGGGGCTTTTGTAGGGGGTGTTGTAGAAGGGGTTGTATATGCTAACACATTTAAGATGGATGTAGCTAGTGTTGCTGGTTCAGTTACCGAAAATATCATCAATGAAGGAGAAGATTACTTAACGGGGAAAAAGGAACTGACGTGGGAGAATGTTGGACAGTCGCTTGTGGACTCAGGGAAAAACGTGATAGTTGATGGAGCCATAGGCACTTTAGTAGAAAGTGCCGGCTTTGGAGGCGAAATATATACTCATTTGAATACGGGAATGAGAAAACCAAAAAGTGTTAGGAGTTATGTTTTTGGAGCATTAGGAAAAAAGACAACTATTAATCTATTGTATAAGGAGAAGCAGAAATATATCGCAGGTGCAAAGATTCTTCTTGCCAATCCGGGACAGGCAGTGACACAGGTATATGAATTACTTGAAGAAACCAAAGAGATTGTAGAAAATATGAATGAAACCAAACAGAGCTCAGGTATTACAAAGGAGCAATTGGCGGCAAGGCAGATATTTTATGCAATTACGAGTTTGATGAAAGTTCTTTTAGGAGCGCGTTAAGGAAGAAGGATGGAGTAATGAATAAAAATAGATGGAAGCATTTTCTAAGGAGCGATACCTGCATATATACAATAATGGTATGCACTCTGTATGGATTTGTGATAGGAACGCCATGCCTTATATATGTATGTTGGTTTCATGGTTCTCCGTGGTGGCTTATAAATCTATTATTGCCTGGAACTGTTGCGTTTTTTCTCATGATGTACGCAAAACCATCGATAAAACCTAAGAAGCCGGAGCGGTTTAAGATAGAATTGAAAAACACAGATGAGATAATGACTAACGTACAAGATTGGATGGAGGCAGAGCGGTTTACGGAAATCCATATTGAACGGGAGGAAGATGTATCTATTCTTTGGGGGCAACGATATAGAATGCGCCATCGATCATTGATGGAATACATAGCTGTGCTTTCCTATCAAGATATGTATAGCGAAGAGAAGGAAGCGAAAATTCTAGATAGTATTTTCCGGAAAGCAGTTCAAAGTACACATCGAGGGCCACGGGTAAACCTGCAGATCATATCCATCAACTGTATCAAAAACAGGCAGGCAGCGCTGACCAAGATGCTGTATAGGCCGACGAGAGGATTCACGAATTTCATAGTGCACTGCGGGTATGTAGGGCAGGAACAAAGCTTCCGAATACAGGCAATCGACACGATGCTGCTCAACAATACAGGGGTACTGAGGAAGATGAGAAAGCGGATACTAGCGATGTTTGAAGGGAAGCTGATGCCTGTAGAGGAGAAATAATTTGATGGCGTGATCGCTGCCGGCATAGGCGGCGCTGTAGAGGGAGCTGTTTTTGCCAGCACGTTTAAGCCAAGGTTGGCCAGCATGGCAGGCAGTGCGGCGGAGAGTGCAGCAAACGAGGCAGGGGATTATCTGTCGGGGAAAAAGGAACTCACCTGGGAAAATGTAGGGGATTCTGCATTGAATATTGGGAAGGATGTAGCGGTTGACGCAGCTGCCGGCTGGGGCACGGGAAAAGTAGGGTTGGATTATAAACCATATAAGATCAATGAAGGATGGTTCCAACCCAAGAGCTTCAAGTCGTATATTTTTGGGAGCTATGGACAAAAGATGACGATGAACCAGTTGGCAGCTGCATTGCAAAATATGCCTGCGGATTTATTCAGAGGAGAGACAACGGCATTTGCCCCTGGTGAAAGGGTGAGCGCAAAGTCGACAAAACGCGGAGGCGGTTCCCAAACAGGGAATCGAACAAATGGCAACGCTGCAGCATTGCAGGCTGCCGAAGCAGCGGTTCAGGCAGTGATGGATATGATGAAATGGATGCTGAGCTTTTTTCACTAAAATGGAGGGTATGAGTTGACAAAAAAATGGAAACAAAAGTGGAATGCGCTGATCCATCACAGATTCTTCAGGAGCGAAGCGTGTGAAAGATGGCTTATTGGGCTAGTCTTGTTTGGTATGACGATTGGTTTTGTCGGATTGGGATTTGCGGAATATGGAGAAAATAAAGAGTGGATGGCATTGTTGTTTTTTATGCCAGGTTTCATAGCGATGTTTCTATATTGGCATTACCGGCCGATTGACCCGGGACAGGTGCCGGAACGCTTTGACAGCTGCCTGGAAAGCACAGCGGACCTCATCGCATGCTGCAAGGCCTGGATGGAAGGAAATAAGTACAGCCAGATATACCATGATACGCTGCTGGGCTGCCAGGTGCATTGGGGGTATCGGTATCGAAAACACAGTGCCTATATCGCGGAATTGCTGGTGGTGATTGAATATGAGCAATACACGGAAGAACAAGAAATAGCCATACTGGAAGAACTATATAACCGTATGCTGGGAGAAATCAAAAAGAATCCGTTATACCTGAACAGCAAAACCATCGTGGTGAACTGTATCCAAAACAGGCAGTCTACGTTGACCAAAGCCTTATATAAACAAGCGGAGGTAGGCTTAGAGGCCGTCTTGCTGCTGCGGTGCGGATACACACAACAGGACAAGAGCTTTCGGATGCAGCGGATCTGGGATAGTGCATTCAACAACCAGCGGATGCTGAAAAAAGCGCGAAAGCAAGTGCTTTCCATCTTTGAAGGGAAGCTAACGCCCATACAGGAGAAACAAAAGGAGCCGAAATAGGCTCCTTTTTTCTGTCCCCTTGCGCATCATGATACGAGTTGGAAACACACCTTCATCGGCAAAAAACTTAGCATTTCTGTCAAATGAGAAAAAGCAAGATTCAAGGCGGACGGCCGTAAAATCGAAAGCATACTCCTAAATATCTATATAGAAAGAATAAAACGGGACTATCTTGTAATTGCGAGGAATCTATATATCGGATAGAATAAACGCGAACATAAGTTCCCATATGCCCTCTAGGTAAGAGAACGCAGCAAAGGAGAGAGACATGGAAGAAAGAGAGCTAAACGAACTACGGTATTTGAAAAAAGAGATCCGGTATCAGATGGAAAGGGTACGGAGGCTGGAAGAAAAAGCAACAAGCGTAACGCAGATTCTCGGGGGTATTCCGGCCTGCAAGGGCATTACAGACAGGGTAGCGGAGTACGCGCCACAGATTGCAAGCATGAAAACGCTGATTCAAAACAACATCCGATGGTGTTTGCATCTCCAATACAAGATCGAGGCGTTTATCGAATCGATTGAAGAAAGCGAAATGAGACAGATATTTCGCCTCAGATATTTGGAGGGAAAGACCTGGAAGCAGATCGCCTTTGTCATGACAGGCGCCGGGGACGGGAGCACGCAATACAAACAGCACAAGGAATATCTGCGGCAAAGACGGAGGGAGGCAAAGAAAGCCGGTTAAGGCAAGGATACAGAAGATAAGGAAAACGGCCCTTAGAGGGCCGTTTTTTGCATATTACAGATGCAGATAAAAGGGCAATTCGACCTGGGGATGGGCAGGCGTACCCCGGATATAGTGCGATTCCAGGGTGATGGGATTGATGTATAAAACGTCATTGAAGATAAGGGCATATCTAAGCGAGACAGGCAGCGGGCTATTCGGCTCAAAAATGCCAAGAGTATAGGGATCATAGAGAAAACATACCACATCGTTTCGCAGCTTGGTAAGCCCTTGCTGCGTCCAGGAAGCAGCGGAGCCCCGGTGCTTTGCAATCCCCAGGTTTGGCAACAAAGCGGCTTGCCCTGCCACGGAATCGCAGCACCGGTTGCAGAACGCGTTTGCGGTATAGAAAAGATGGAGCTGCGTAAAGCAAGGCAGTGTTTGCAGGAAAGGGAGCAGGGGTTCCGTCCATCCGGGCATATACTGCCAATCGATACAGGCAATGGATAGATCCTGCACCGCACCCGCGATTGCGCGTGGCAGAAAAGCATTGTACATACGTTGGTACGCACGTTTTTGCCCGACCAGAGCACGAAGGTTTCGTGCATACAAGGAAGGATCCGGCATCATCCCCTTGAACGCGGCGCCTGACGGTACCTGGGAAGGCGTGTAAACAATTTGATTGAGATCCTGGGCCAGTACCATCATTGGCTCATAGCACTGCAAAGCACAGTGAGGAACATGGGCGAAACGGACTGGGCATGCAGGTCGCGGCAAAACACGCGCGCGGCCCGCTGCCCGTCCGCATACCCGAGCTCAGAACGGCCGGATTGCGGGGAAAGGGAGCGCCCCTTACGGCCGTCCACAATATGTATATCCGGCACATTTTCAGCCGGATACAGCTTTTTCAGCGTTTGTTGGTCCAGATACCGTTCCGAGGAGATGGGCAGGGACGCCTCCTGAAATTCTGCTGTTTCCAACAGGGCTTGCATCGCATGGTACCCGTTTTCTGTCAGCATATCGTACAACACGTCAAGAACCTCCCCAAACCCCTCCCGGAACCCATCGGCATAGTCCGGCGTATCGATCCGGATAAATGCAAACCCTTGCACTTCCAGCATACAGGAATTCTCGTAACAAAAGGCCGATTTGCATGCCAGGGAACGGGGGTTAACCAATATATAGGCGCTTTCCATATAGCTGTCGTCCTCTTCAAGCGCTTCCTTGGGATCGTGGTACCAGCGCCTTACCTCCGGCAAAGAAGCAGCGGCCGATACCTCGTTTTGCAGTTGAAGGAAATGTGCCGCGCAGGGCGTATCCGATGGCAGCGTTCCGGCGTCGATCCGCCCATCGGCAATCAAGCTGGAAAGCGCGTGCCAGGCATGGTAGAACGCCCGGGCATACGCGGCGTCTTTGGTCTGGAAAAAAGGAACATATTCGCTGGCCAGAGCATCCTCGTACTGAGCCTTGGTTTCAACAATGGTAAGCAAAGCGCCGTGGCGTAAGAATAAAAACATAACGGCCTCCTTTAAGTATAGTTCCAGTTGGTCATCAGCCCGCAGGAACTGACGGATAGGACATGCTTTGCGGTATGGCGGGCAAAAATGCTGGTGAAATCGGACAAGAGATC
>ENA-ORSL01003020-ORSL01003020.1-human-gut-metagenome-genome-assembly--contig:-NODE-3020-length-11345-cov-2.654650_pt1 | contig 11345 bp, 9 predicted proteins | sample MGYA00242190_ERZ509157 | MGnify/ENA primary metagenome ERZ509157 (study PRJEB26280, sample SAMEA2338664) | human gut metagenome | biome: human gut; feature: human-associated habitat; material: faeces...
CAGCTCCTGGATTCTGCGCTGTTCGGCAGCTTCCTGTTTTTCACGCTCCGATCGATACGAAGATCCCGCAGGCAGAGCGCAGATCAGCGTCAGACCGAAAACAAGAAGAAAAGAATAAAGATATGGATGACCGGGATGATTTTCATGATTCATAGGAAGCCTGGCTTTCTGAATGTAAAATTCGTAGATAAGGATTTTCTGTGTCTAAAATTCAGTATAGCAAACGGAATTTTTCGCGTCAATGGAAAGGATTGGTTTCTCGATTTCCAAATTCATCATTTACGCCGTCCCCAAAGTCTGCTAAGATAAAGAAAACTTGTTACTAAACGAGAAAACAGGAGTGATTTACATTGAAAAAGATTTTATTTATCGCAACCGGCGGCACAATCGCTTCGAAGAAGACGGAAAATGGTTTGACTCCGCAGATTACGCCGGAGGAGTTATTGTCTTATATTCCGGAGGTGGAAGGCCTCTGTGAGATTACGGCGGTGAATCCGTTTAATCTGGACAGCTCGAATGTGGTTCCGGAGAACTGGAGCACGCTGGTGAAAGTGGTGAAGGAGCATTACGAGGATTACGACGGTTTCGTCATCGCGCACGGAACTGATACGATGGCGTACACTGCGGCGGCGCTTTCCTATATGATTCAGAATTCGGAAAAGCCGATCGTCATCACCGGAGCACAGCGGCCGATCAATTTGGATATCACGGATGCAAAGACAAACCTGTCCGACAGCTTTTATTACGCCTGTGATGATGCATCCCAGGGTGTACAGATTGTGTTCGACGGAAAAGTCATCGCGGGAACGCGTGCGAAGAAGGTGCGGACGAAGAGCTACAACGCCTTTTCCAGCATTGATTTCCCATATCTTGCCGTGATGCAGGACCGCCGGATTCTGCGGTATCTGCCGATGCTGCCGTATGAAAAGCCGGTTCGTTTTTATGAAAACTTAAGCGATAACGTTTTTCTCTTGAAACTGATCCCGGGAATCAGCCCGGTATTGCTTCCGGCGATTTTTGAGCACTACGATGCGATCATTGTGGAGAGCTTCGGTGTCGGCGGTATTCCGGCGAGCATCAAGGAGCCGTTTTACGAGCTCTGCCAGAAGTACCCGGAAAAACTCATCATCATGTGTACCCAGGTTTCTCACGAGGGAAGCGATATGACCGTCTATGAAGTCGGCCATGAGATGAAAACCCTGTGCAACATTCTCGAGTCATACGATATGACCCCGGAGGCAGTCGCAACTAAAACCATGTGGCTTCTCGGCAACCGTCCGGATGATCATGAGAGCCGGGAAAAAGCATTCTATAAACCGATCAACTACGATACGGTCTGGAAATAAGAAAAAGAAAGACGCAAAGAGGCTGTCACGGTCCGCAGGAAAGAAATGTTTCTGCTGGCTGTGAACGCCTCTTTTTCTTTTTGAGGAAAAAGAAATTTTCCACAAAATTTTCAGACAGTACGGACGCAAAATTGGTTTTTATTGGAAGAATTGTGCAAATTTCATAGAAAAATCAGAAGCGGGTTGACATCTTTTGAACATTTTAGTAGAATTGAGTTCATGATGCAGTGCGGAAAACGGCGGATTTTGGATGACGAATCCAACCGCTGGTTACAGTTACAACATATGTGTGAACGATAACGATTTCGGAGGTGCATGCATGAAACGGTTAAGGTTTACAGCAGATATGACAAAAGAACAGAAGCGAAACACCGTTGAGGCGGCGCTGCTTCTTGGCTTCCAGACAGAGACGGAAATGTTTCATGTTCAAGCCGCGGATGGAGAAATCCCGGTACCGGAAACAAAAGAAGAATTCCGGAAGCTGTGGAAGAAAACAGCAGATGCAGCCCCGGAGGGGTATGAGGCGGCTTCGGACCACATCGGGCCGGTTTACGACCTGGATTTCCGGGAAAAAACAGGATTGGAAAAAATGTTCCAAAAAGGTCCGTTTTTAAAAGATCAGAATCACGATTTCCTCCCGGATGCACTCGATGTAAAACTGGTGCTTCCAGAGGACGCAAGCGATGCTATGTTTCTTGCAGCGTGTGATCTGGCATACCGTTTCGGGATGGAGACGACAGGATACGAAGGAACCATTCTTGCCGGGGCGGGTTACAAGGGAAATCAGATTATTTTTGAAAAAGCAGATCAGACAGAACTGGTCCTTGGAGAGACAGACGGTGACGGCATAAAAGTGTATCTGCGCGGAGACGGCGAAGCACTGACCGCATTCACCGCCCGCCTCTGCAATACATTTCCAAAGATCTGTGGTGAGAGAAGCTGGAAAGATCTCCTGATGGACATGGTGGATGATTTTATTCTACGCGGAGAGGACGGCCAGCTTGCCGAACTGAAAGCTTTACAGGAAAAAGAAAGCGGCGCCTATGCGGTTTACGGATCGCCGCGCTGGAGCGAAGAGCAGAAAAAAGAGGCCGGAGATGCAGAAGTTTACAATTACAAATCCGGTCAGAAAATGTACGAGAAAGTATATGAATTCCCGTGGGAGGTCGAAGTATTTGAAGAACTTCTGGAAACGGAAGTCTATCCGAAACTCAAAGAGGGAAGCACCGTAAAAATCACCGGAGCAGTTAGCGAGACCGAGAGCGTGCGCCGGAAGATGTGCGAAGCGATCGATGCAAAAATCCGCGAAGCAGGCGCTGTGCCGGAACAGACAACGATTTACTGTGCCTACAAACAGGGCTATTCCTGGCTGGCAGAAGAGATGCTTCCGCGTCTGAAAGAGGCCGGAGCCGATACGGTTACCGTTTATTTCAAACCGTTTCTCCCAGAAGGCCAGACGGAATGGAATGATGAAAACGGAGCCATCCCGTCTTACCACAACCTGAGTGCCGAGACGCCGGACAAATGGTACGATCTACCGATCCGTTATCTGCAGGAGCTGTACCCGATCGAGGATCTTCTGGTAAAAGAGCTCGGTATCGAGAGAAAAAATGTCGTATTCAAAGCCTATGAGGGAGAAGATGACATCACATATCTCTGCCAGGGAAGCAAAGAAAACAGCGTCTGCTGTGAGGATGCGTACAAGGCCGCGTGGTCGGAGCGTCCGTATATGAATGAATACCCGCAGATGGGAAAAGTTCACCCGTCGACCGGTTATATAAAAGCAGAAGTAAATGGCAAGACCATTCTTGACAAAAAAGTCCGCACCGATCTGGAAGAAATCTGGGATGTCTACCAGAGCGAAGTCCTTCCGGACTGCCGCCGCTATATCGAGAAAAAAACGGGCGGAACCGTTGCGGAGGAGATGCAGCCGTTCTTCCACGAACTGAGAATGGACATTACGGTAAGCGAGCCGGACGAGCCGACCGGTTCCCGTGAGGATCTGATCTCATCGCTTGATGCACTCCATGAGGACATGTATTTTGTGGGCGGTGATTATTTTAAAAATTACGGCATTCAGAAAGCCGGCGTGATGCTGGATGCACCGGGCCTGATTCTGCCGGTGATCCATCAGAAAGAGGGCCGGCCGGTTTTTCGCGTTACGCTGACAGAGCCGTTAAAAGATGCGGCATGCATCACAAAAGACGGAGAGACCGCTGCCGCAGAGAGAAAACGAAGTGAAGTCGAAACCTGGATTTCCGCAGTTTCGTGGGAAAACGGAGAGCTGAATTTCCATATCACAGTGAAAGGCGCAGCAGAGGCTACCGTAAAAGCATACGCAGCGCTGTGGTCGAAAGGTGTTCTTGAAAAATCCAGCTGTGTTCCTGCGGAAACAGCGCTTGTCTTTGAAACAGAAAGCGGCGCATCGTACGCGGCACAGACCCCGGAGCGGGAAGAAAGGCCAAAGGCGAAACAGATCGAGAACATCAACCTGCATGAGCACGAACTGATCGGATACGATACGTATCGGGAGATCATTGAGGAGCTGAAAGAAGTTCCGGGTATCGAGGTCTTCCGGATTGCCGTTTCCTATACAGGCCGCGAGCTCTATGCAGTCTGGCTGAAACCGGAGTACGAGGGATATCTGTCGCTGACAAAGCGTCTGGCGAGAGTGCCGAGCGAGGTGATCAATGCAAGACACCATGCAAACGAGGTTGCCTCAACGAATGCATCGTTTATGCTGCTGAAGAAACTTTTAACAGAAGATGTTTACAAAGAGCTGCCGGATAAGCTGAATCTGATCCTGATCCCGATGGAAAACGTGGACGGTGCAGCGATTCACTACGAACTGCAGAAGGAGCATCCGACGTGGAAATTCCATGTGGCGCGGTTCAATTCTCTTGGAAAAGAGTTTTACCGTCATTATTTCCAGCAGGATACGATTCACAGCGAAGCGATGGGCATCAGCCGGATTTACGAGAAATATGCACCGGATATGATGGTGGATAACCACGGTGTGCCAAGCCACGAATGGGAGCAGCAGTTTTCTGGTTATACCTCCCCGTCCTACAAAGGTTTCTGGCTTCCGAGATCGCTCTTATATGGTTATTTCTGGTATGTAATGAATCCGGAATACAAAGGAAACTATGATGTGAATAAGGTCATGGAGGATGTGATCGCAGACAAGATTGCAGCGTATCCGGAGATGAAAGCACTGAACCAGGAGTGGAGTGCACAGTTTGAAAAATATGCCCATGCGTGGATGCCGAAACTGTTTCCGGCCAATTATTATAAAGAAATGATCAATTACTGGATTCCGTATGAATCGAATCCGGCGCATGGATATTCGTCGATCCGCTATCCGTGGATTACAACCGTCGCTTATACGAGCGAGGTTGCGGATGAAACGGCACAGGGAGAATACCTGAACCTGTGTGCGCGGGCTCATGTGGCGCACGATGAAGTGACAATACAGATGCTCATGGAGGCGCGGAACGTTATGGACTGCCGCTTTACCGAGCAGGATGGAACGATTTTGACCAGCTACATACGAAAGAGACCGATGATTGTCTCTAGGTAACTGGAAGAAATACAGGATACAGGGTTGTGAAAGCACGAGCGTGCGGAGCAGTCTGTATCCAAAAAAAACTACATTTTATTTAAGGAGGAGTTTAGGTATGGAACTCATCAAATTACTTGGCGTGTTAATCGTTATCGTCGGATTCGCGCTGAAACTGGATTCAATCCTCATCATTTTCCTGGCGCTGATTACGACAGGGATCGTTGGCGGCCTTGGCGTCGGCGGTCTTCTTGAGACCATCGGAACCAACTTCGTAGCGAACCGAAGCATGGCGATCTTCATGATGATCCTGCTCGTTACTGGTACGCTTGAAAGAAACGGTCTTCGTGAAGCAGCAGCAAACCTGATTAAGAAAGTTAAGAGTGCAACAGCCGGCAAGCTGATCGCTGTATACGGCGTATTAAATGGCCTGTTCGGTGCATTCAACGTAGGATTCGGCGGTGTTGCCGGATTCATCCGTCCGGTTCTTCTTCCGATGGCAGAAGGTGCGATCGAGAACAAAGAAGGTACCGTAAACGAAGAGCACTTAGAAGAAGTCAAAGGACTTGCAGCAGCAATGCAGAACTTCACCTGGTTCTTCTTCCAGGTTCTGTTTGTCGGCGGTGCCGGTGGAATTCTGGTACAGACGACACTTGCCGGTCTTGGCTATGAAGTAAGCCTGATTGACCTTGCGGCAGTTGAAATTCCGGTTGCATTATTCTCACTGGTTGTTTCCTGTGTCTATATCATTGTAAAAGACAATCGGATTTCGAAAAAATACTATGAAAAATCAGCCGGCAAAAAGGCACAGAAATAGGAGGAACACTAGATGAGCGCATTAAAAGTTATACAGGTTCCAGCCGCATTTAATACGGCCGGATTAAATATTGTATGGATTCTCGTTGGCCTGATTGCAATCTACGCGGGCATTAAAAACCTTCTGGATGAAGAAAATCCGTCCAGAATCGGAACAGCCATTTTCTGGTGTTCGTTCGGTATTGTTACAGCACTTGGCACCTGGCTTCCGGCCAAGGTTTCCGGTGTCCTTGTTATTATTATGTGTCTGCCGCCGATCTTCAAGAAAGTAAAGGTTGGAAAAACAAACGCACCGGAAAAAGCACACACCGAAGCACAGTTTAAGAAGATTGGAATGAAGATTTTCGTTCCGGCATTCTGTGTTGCTGTATTTTCCCTTGCTTTTTCACTGTTCTCCAATATGAGCTCCATGATCGCGATTACACTTGGTGTTCTCGTAGCCATTATTTTCCTGGTTGCATACGACTCGAAAGAGAACAAACCGCAGGTTTTCCTGAAAGATTCCGAGCGTTTCCTTTCCCTTACAGGACCGCTCAGTATGCTGCCGCAGCTGCTTGGCTGCCTGGGCGGTGTCTTTACTGCAGCCGGTGTTGGTGAGGTTATTGCACAGATCGTAGAGAAAGTTGTTCCGAAAGGAAATGTTAATATTGGTATCATCGTTTATGCCGTTGGTATGGTATTGTTCACCATGATCATGGGTAATGCATTTGCAGCCATCACCGTTATGACGGTTGGTATCGGTGCTCCGTTCGTACTGGCATACGGTGCAAATCCGGTAGTCATCGGTATGATCGCACTGACCTGCGGTTACTGCGGAACCTTAATGACTCCGATGGCAGCAAACTTCAATATCGTACCGGTTGCAATCCTGAATATGAAGGACCGCTGGGGCGTAATCAAAAATCAGGTGCTGGTTGGATTAATTATGCTTGTATTCCAGATCTGTTATATGATAGTATTAAAGTAAATCGTCAGGACAGACTAACTAAGGTCATCGTATTTTCCGAAAGGGAAGGGCGGTGGCCTTAACGTCCGTAAAATGGTCGACTAGATATGACAGGAGAAGGAAGAGAAACAAATGACACCGAACATGGAACGGGGGGCCCGGATCATCATCCACGAATGGGTAAGAGTAAAAGCGTGGGATAAAGTACTGATTGTGACATCAAAGGAGCATCAGGCGGAGGCGAAAGCGCTGGAAATGCAGGCGCGGAAAAAAGCGCGGTCCGTCAACACACTGATTGTTGAAAATAAAGGACGCCATGTGGGCATCTTTTTCGACGATAACGAGGCGGTCTTTGATCCCTACACTGCGATCATTGCAGCGACCGAGTATTCGCTTGTGACAACAAAAGCAGCGAAGCGTGCGATTCAGAAGCACAAAAAGTTTCTGTCGCTTCCGCTTTCGACGAACGACGGAAGAAGTCTTCTGGAGTTCGATTTCCTTTTAATGGACACGAAAAAGAGCCGCATGATGGCAAAGCTGTTTATGAAGTATCTCCGTTCATCCGGCAAAGTGCATGTGACGACACCGGCAGGAACGGATATGATGTTCTACAAAGAGAACCGCAATCCGGGATTTTTCAACGGCGTATTAAGAGACGGAAAAGGCTATTCGTCCTCAAGTATTGAGGTCTATGTGCCGATCGAGGAGACAAAGACAGAGGGCATTATGGTGCTCGACGGATCGCTGGGATACATCGGACGAGCCGATGAGCCGACGAGAATCATCTTCAAGGGCGGCAGAATCGTCGATATCGAGGAGACACCGACAGGCATCCGCTTAAAGAAGTACATGGAGGAATATTTCGATCCACGGATTTATATCGCAGGAGAGCTTGGCATCGGACTGAATTCGTGCTCGAACTGCCTCGGCAACTGCTACATTGAGGATGAATCCGCGTATGGAACCTTCCACGTAGGGCTTGGACGCAATATCGCGCTCGGCGGCGTGCAGAATGCGAAAGGCCACTTCGACCTGGTCTGCCGGGAACCCGATATTTTTACCGATAACCGTCAGATTATGGACCGGGGAAAGATTATTGCACCCGAGCCTGTGTTATACTAAAGGACAGAACCAGGAGACAAAAATTAAGAGACAAAAGGAGAAAAGACGATGAAAGTTTTATTAACAGGATTTGACCCATTTGGAGGAGAGAGCGTGAACCCGGCATTCGAGGCCATCAAACTTCTGCCGGATACCATCGCCGGAGCAGAGATCGTAAAAGTTGAGATCCCGACCGAGTTTACCAGAAGTATTTCCTGTGTGGAAGCAGCCATCAAAGAGCACAATCCGGACGTTGTCATCGATGTCGGACAGGCAGGCGGACGCGCATGCGTAACCGTAGAGAAAGTCGGCATCAACCTTGCAGACGCAAGAATCCCGGACAATGCCGGAGAGCAGCCGTCCGATGAACCGCTGCAGGCAGACGGCCCGACCGCATACTTTGCAACGATTCCGGTCAAAGCAATGGTTCAGAACGTCCGCGAACACGGCCTTCCGTGCCACGTATCCTTCACCGCAGGCACCTACGTATGCAACTGCGTCATGTACAATGTGCTTCACCTGTGCGCAACGAAATATCCGAACATCCGCGCAGGCTTCATCCACGTACCGTTCGCATGCGAGCAGGTAGTCGGAAAAGCAAGCACCATGGCAAGCATGCCGCTGGAAACGATTGCAAAATCTCTGGAATACTGCATCGAGGCAGTCGTAACCAACAAAGAAGAAGTAAAAGAAGCAATGGGAACTACCCACTAAAACAGACTTTCAGACCGTCGTACCGGAATTTTGGTGCGGCGGTCTGCTTTTTTTGCTATTTTCTCTTTTGCAAACCATATCTTTTGTGATACAATAAGATTCGTCAGAATTTTTATGCGAAAGGAACGAAAGAAAGAAAATGGAACGGGGTAAAATTTTTAAATTTCATAATGACCTTGATACAGACCAGATCATCGCATCCCAGTATCTGCTTCTGCCGAATCTGGATGAGATGAAAGGTCATGCGTTTGAATCGTTAGATCCGGACTTTGCAAAAAAAGTAAAACCGGGAGATTTTGTCGTAGGAGGAGAAAACTTCGGCTGCGGTTCTTCAAGAGAGCAGGCACCAGGCGTCTTAAAAGCACTCGGCGTGCAGGCCGTCATCGCAAAATCCTTCGCCAGAATCTTTTTCCGCAATGCCATCAACATCGGTCTGCCGGCGATTGTCTGTAAAGACCTGCCGGATGCCGTAGAAGACGGGGACACCATGGTCCTCCATATGTCCGAGGGAACCGCAGAGGTGAACGGCAAAACGTACACCTGCACCAAACTGCCGGAATATATGCAGAACATACTGAATCAGGGAGGCTTGATTGCCTCTTTGAACCGCGAGGAGGAGTAAGAACCATGGGAATGACAATTGCAGAGAAAATTATCGCCGCTGCAGCCGGCGTTCCGGAAGTAAAGCCGGGAGATATCCACACCGTAACACTGGATCGTCTGATGAGCAATGACGGAACCACCCATCTGACGGTTGATATGTACCGCAACAAATTAAACCACCCGCACATTGCGGATCCGAAAAAGCTCGTTTTCATCGTCGACCACAACGTGCCGTCCGACAGCCCGAAAACAGCAGCATCCCAGAAAAAGATGCGTGATTTTGCAAGAGAGAACAACATTGACTTCTGGGAAGGAAAAGGTGTATGCCATCAGGTGATGATTGAGAACTATGTCCGCCCGGGCGAGCTGATCTTTGGCGCTGACAGCCATACCTGCTCTTACGGAGCACTCGGCGCATTCGGAACCGGTGTCGGCTGTACCGATTTCCTGTACGGCATGGTAACGGGAACTTCCTGGGTACTCGTACCGGAAAGCGTAAAATTTAATCTTGTAGGAAAGCTGCCGGAGGGCGTTTATGCGAGAGACCTGATCCTCACCATCATCGGCGAGGTCGGCGCAAACGGATGCAACTACCAGGTGATGGAGTTTACCGGTGAGGGTGCAAAGACTTTAAGCATCAGCGACCGTATGGCACTTTGCAACATGGCAGTTGAGGCCGGCGCCAAGACCGGTATCTTTGAGGCAGATGAGAAAGCCATCGAGTACCTGAAAGAGCACGGAAGAGAGCCAAAAGAAATCTTTTACAGCGATCCGGACGCAAAATACGTCAGAGAGTACACCTTTGACCTTTCCAAAGTCCGCCCGGTTGTTGCAAAACCGGATTTCGTAGACCGCGTTGTTCCGGCAGAAGAGACCTGCGGAACGCCGATCAATGAAGCATTCCTTGGATCCTGCAACAACGGAAGAATCGAAGATCTCCGCGTCGGCGCAGAGATCATCCGCGGAAAGAAAGTCGCAGAGGGCGTCCGTTTCCTTGTCGTTCCGGCGAGTCAGACGATTTACCGTCAGGCATTAAAAGAGGGTATCATCGATACCTTCATGGAGGCAGGAGCTATTGTGATGAACCCGAACTGCAGCGTCTGCTGGGGAAGCTGCCAGGGTGTCATCGGTGAGAACGAAGTGCTGATCAGCACTGGAACCCGTAACTTCAAGGGACGTGCCGGTCATCCAAGCTCCAAAGTATACCTGGGATCCGCTGCTACGGTAACCGCATCCGCGATTGCCGGAAAGATTGCGACGGCAGATCAGATCTGACCATTTTCTTTGAGGGATACATAATATTTTTGGGAGAATAAACATATGGAAGCATTTACAGGAAAAGTATGGGTGCTTGGAGACGATATTGATACCGATATCATTATCCCGACCGAGTATCTTGCTTTAAAGACAATTGACGATATGAAACAGTACGGCTTTTCCCCGCTCCGCCCGGAACTGGCCGGACAGATCGAAAAGGGCGGCCTCATCGTGGCAGGAAAGAATTTCTGCCGCGGCTCCTCGAGAGAGCAGGCACCGGAGATCATCAAGGCGCTCGGCATTTCCTGCGTCATCGCGAAGTCCTTTGCCCGGATCTTTTTCCGCAACTCTATCAACAACGGTCTTCTTTTGATCGAGCAGCCGGATCTGCACGACGATATCAAAGAGGGCGACACCATCACCGTCAAGATGAATGAGCATGTCGATTACAACGGAAAAACATACCCGATCGCAGCTCTGCCGGAGAACCTGATGGATATCATTCAGGCAGGCGGCCTGGTAAAGGCAATGCGCAAGCGCAACGGACTGGACTAAGAGCGGGACTAATTGTTAAGTAACCAAAAACATAGAAATATGCATTCAAATATAGATAAGAGTGGACACATGAAGTCTCTTATCTATAGCTTAACAATAGGTCTCAAGCCTAAGTGACTGCTACTGTCGAAAGACATGTTGCAGATAGGAACTATGTTAAGCAGTAAGGTAAAGACACACCTTTAGATGTAATCTTCAGTCTGAAGCTCTGTGAGTGCAAACCAGGAAACAATGCTAATGTCCTGCATTGATAACAGGGAACCACAGATCCTCTGCTTGACTTTGGCACGAAGAGAAATTCTCCGTAAGGAAGGTGTCAGAAATGACAAGTTATGCTTTTGTATTAGATGCGAATGGGAAACAATTAGCACCGGCAAAAGAACAAAAAGCATGGTTTCTTATCCGCAAGAAACGAGCAGCATTGGTTAGTAAATATCCAATGGTAATA
>ENA-ORSL01003023-ORSL01003023.1-human-gut-metagenome-genome-assembly--contig:-NODE-3023-length-11329-cov-2.706404_pt1 | contig 11329 bp, 9 predicted proteins | sample MGYA00242190_ERZ509157 | MGnify/ENA primary metagenome ERZ509157 (study PRJEB26280, sample SAMEA2338664) | human gut metagenome | biome: human gut; feature: human-associated habitat; material: faeces...
GGCTTCCGAAAGGAAGACCTTGCGAGCATCGAGGTGCTGTGCCATACCGGCGGCGTCTGCTCGCAGGATCTCAAGCGTGAGTGGCTCGAGATTATCCCGCCAGAGCGCCTGTACGAGATGTATGCCATGACCGAGTGCATCGGCATGACGTCCATCCGCGGCGACGAGTGGCTGCGTCACCCCGGCAGCGTCGGCAGAATGCACTGCGGCCGCGTCGCGATCCGCGGCGAGGACGGCAGGGAGCTGCCGCACGGCGAGATCGGCGAGATCTATATGTCGTGGGGCGACAACAGCCCGCGCGTGACCTACAAGAACATACCGCCGCTTCCGGTGGACAGCGAAGGCTTCCGCAGCGTCGGCGACATGGGCTATGTAGATGCTGACGGCTATCTGTACTTTGCAGACCGCCGCAGCGACATGATCGTCACCGGCGGAGAGAACGTCTTTGCCGCCGAGGTCGAAATGGTGCTCAAAAAGCACCCCAAAGTGGTTGATGCAGTGGTCATCGGCCTGCCCGACCCGGATTGGGGTCACCGCATCCACGCCATCGTGGAGACGAACGCCCCGGTCGGGAGCAAGGAGCTGATCCGCTTCGCGCTCAACTACCTCCCCCCGTACAAGATCCCCAAATCCATTGAATTTGCGGATCATATCCCCGTCAACGAAAACGGGAAGATCGTGCGCAGCAAGCTGATCGAGGAGAGCCTCGCCAAGGGCTACTGACCGGCACTGCACACAGGAAAGCAACCAGACTGTCCACGGCAAATGCCGAATTATCAGACAGGAGAATACACTATGGAAAACAACAAAAATTACATGAAAGGCTTTGTGCCGTATGCTGTTGCAGCGGCGATCCTCAGCCTTTGCGGCGGCTTCACCGCTTCGGTGCCGACCGCGATCTCCAACGCTTGGGACGTTCCTGCGTCCCTGACGTTCATCACGCTGGCTTACTCCCTGGCCGCCGCTGCCATGGCGCCGATCATGGGCAAGCTCGGCGGTGCGATCGGCCGCAGAAAGATGCTGCTCGGCGCGATGGCACTCTACACCGTCGGCCAGGCGCTCATCGCCATCTGCCCGCAGAACGTCCCGATGCTGCTCGTGTTCCGCTTCATGGTCGGTATCGGCGCTGCCGGCATCGCCCCGGTCGTCATGTCCTACATCATGATGGAGTTCCCGCCCGAGAAGATGGGTCAGGGCTTCACGATCTACATGGCGCTGGCCTGCGGCATGGTCATCTTTGGACCCACCCTCGGCGGCATCGTCATGAAAGTCATCGGCACGGCCAACGCCTGGCGCATCGTCATGTGGATCTGCGTCGCGCTGTGTGCGATCGCGTTCCTCATCTGCTTTGCAAAGGTCAAGGATAACCCGAACATCCCCAAGGGCTCTATGAAGGGCTTTGACTGGGCGGGCGCCGTGTTCGTCCTGCTCATGTTCGGCGCGCTCGTCTGCGTGCCCACCTTCGGCCAGCAGAACGGCTGGGCCAGCGCTGCGACGCTCGCGTCCATCGGCGTGGCCGTCGTCGGTCTGATCGTCCTGTTCCTCGTTGAGAAGAAGGCTGCCAGCCCGATCCTCAACGGCAAGTTCATCGCCCGCAAGAACTTCGTGCTCCCCGTGGTGATCATGTTCCTCACGCAGGGTCTCATGACGGCCTGCCTGACCGAGATCATCTACTTTGGCTACGCCATCAACAAAGCCACCGTCGCTGCGGTCGCCATGAGCATTGAGTACCTCGGCATGGCCATCGGCACCATCGTCCTCGGACCCATGGCCGATAAGAAAGAGCCCAAGATCGTCGCTGCGATCGCGCTCGTGTTCGTTGCCATCGGCTCCCTGATCATGCTCTTCATCGGCGAGAATGCCGGCATCCTCATGATGGGCGGCGCGCTGTTCTTCGTCGGCCTCGGCCTCGGCGGCAACACCACCATCTTCATGAAGGTCGCGCTGTCCGGCGTTGCTCCGGCTGAGTCCTCCTCCGCTTCCGGCACGTTCAACGTCTTCAAGGATATGTGCGCTCCGTTCGGCGTCGCCATCTTCGTGCCCATGTTCGTCACCGGTATGGCGACGAAGGGCACTGCCATTGCCAAGGCCGCAGCCGAAGCAGGCAAGGCCATGGACGAGGCTGCGATCAAGGCCGCTGCCGCTGCCAGCTCCCTGCACTCTGTGGCGCTCGTGCAGCTCATCTGCGTCGCCGTCGGCATCGTGATCTGCTTCCTGATCCCGCGCGTGCACAAGAAGGCAGAAGCCGCCAAAGAGTAATTTCTTCCGACCAATCAACCTCATTCAGTGCGATACGCACAGAAAGGATTGTCATCTAACATGAAAGAAATCGACAACAAACTGACTCAGAAGTTTGACGAGTATCCGTCTTTCGGCGTCCTCAAGGGCGTCAAGGTCTTCGTCACCGGCACGAACATCGCCGGCCCCTTCGCCGGCAGCCTCATGGCTGAGATGGGCGCAAAGGTCCTGCAGGCCGAGGCTCCGACCATCGCCTGCCAGACCCGCGGCACGCTCGCGTGGAGCCAGAACCACCGCAACGAGTACTCCATCACCATCAACTCTGCCAGCCCTGCCGGCAAGAAGATCTTCCTCAAGTGCATCGAGTGGGCCGACATCTGGATCGAGGCCGGCCGTCCGGGCTCCTACGCCAAGCGCGGCCTGACCGACGAGGTCTGCTGGAAGCACAACAAGAAGCTCGCCATCGTGCACGTGTCCGGCTACGGCCAGTTCGGCCCGGCCAAGAACAAGCCCTCCTACGACGTCTCCGGTCAGGCCATGGGCGGCTACATGTACATGAACGGCGTCTCCCCGACGTCCGGCCCTCTGAAGGTCAACCCGTACCTGTCCGACTACATCACCGCTTACAACGCCTGCATGGTCGCGCTCGCCGGCTACATCAACGCCAAGAACAGCGGCGAGGGTGATTCCTGCGACGTCGCGCAGTACGACACCATGTTCCGCCTGCTCGACAACTACCCGGCCAACTGGTTCAACAAGGGCTACCCGCAGCAGGGCGAGCCCGTCCCGTTCCGCACCGGCAACAAGAGCGACCAGGCTGCCTGCTTCTCCTTCTACGACACGAAGGAAGGCAACGCCATGTTCGTTGCGATCGTCGGCCAGGGCCCTGTCACCCGCGGCTACCCGATCATCGGCATGGGCAAGCCCGGCGTCACCGAGGGCATCCCGAAGAACTGCACCGGCTTCCCGCTGTTTGACCCCCGCGGCAAGAAGGCGGACGAGCTGTGCGCGAAGTTCTGCGCCGAGCGCACCTGCGACGAGCTCGAGGAGATCTTCAACAAGGCCGGCATCCCGTGCCAGCGTGCCTACGGCCCGGCCGACATCGAGAAGGATCCGCAGTACGAAGCCCGCGAGAACATCGTCGAGTGGGATGACCAGTGCTTCGGCAAGATGAAGGGCATCGGCGTCACGAACATCTTCAAGAAGAACCCGTCCCAGATCGTGGCTTCCGCGCCGTGCTTCGGCGAGCACAACCGCGAGGTTCTCAAGGACTTTGGCTACACCGACGAGGAGATCGACGCGCTCTACAAGAAGGGTGAGCTCGCGACTTGGACGCCGGCGGACACTGCCCGCATCAAGAACTTCGTTGAGTGGCACTTCTTCTGGGATCCGGAGCGTCAGGCCAAGCGCATCGGCCTGGAGTATCCCCCGAAAAAGTAAATCTTAGCGCAAATAGACGGTAAGCTGTCAACATGGGCTTCTGCCCATGCTGGCAGCTTATCTTGAATCCGGAGAAATCTGTAGAAAAACACAACAAAAAGGAGGCACAGCATACATGAGTTTCAAAAAAATTGACTGCAACCTCACGCAGAAGTTCAGCGAATACCCCGATTTCGGCGTTCTCAACGGCGTCAAGGTCTTTGTGTCCGGCACGGCGATTGCCGGCCCCTTTGCCGGCTGCCTGATGGCGGAAATGGGCGCAAAGGTGCTCCAGTCCGAGGCGCCCAAGATCTCCTGCGGTACGCGCGGGACGACCGGCTGGTCGCAGAACCACCGCAACGAGTACTCCATCACGTGCAACCCGCGCACGCCCGCCGGCAAGAAGATCTTCAAGAAGTGCCTCGAGTGGGCCGACATCTGGATCGAGTCCAGCAAGGCCGGCACCTATGCCAAAATGGGGCTCACCGATGAGGTGTGCTGGGGCATCAACAGCAAGCTGTGCATCGTGCACGTCTCCGGCTACGGTCAGACGGGCCCGTATAAGTCCAAGGCCTCCTACGACGTCTCCGGTCAGGCGATGGGCGGTTATATGTACATGAACGGCGTGTCCCCGACGGATGTGCCGCTGAAGGTCAACCCCTATCTGTCCGACTATGTCACGGCCTACAACGCCTGCATGACCGCGCTCTCGGCGTACATCCACGCGCTCAAGACCGGACAGGGCGAATCGTGCGACGTCGCGCAGTACGACACCATGTTCCGACTGCTCGATAACTATCCGGTGCTCTGGTACAACAAGGGCTATCCGAAGGACGGCGAGCCCGTGCCCTACCGTACCGGCAACCACTCCGACCTTGCGGCCTGCTTCTCGTTTTACACCACGAAGGACAACAAGCAGCTCTTCGTCGCCATCAACGGCCCCGGACCGGTCGAGAAGGGCTATCCCATCATCGGCGTCGGCACGCCGGGCGTGACGCCCGGTCTGCCGAAGGGCATCCCCGGCTTCCCGCTCAACACCCCCATGGGGCAGAAGGCGGATCAGGCGCTCACGGATTTCTGCGCGCAGCACACCTGTGCCGAGCTTGAAGAGATCTTCAACAAGGTCGGCATCCCGAACCAGCGCGCCTATGAGCCGGGCGACATCGAAAACGACCCGCAGTATGCCGAGCGCGAGAACCTCGTCGAGTGGGAGGATCAGATCTTCGGCGAGATGAAGGGTATCGGCATCACGAACCGCTTCAAGAACAACCCCTCGCAGATCGTGGCGTCCGCGCCGTGCTTCGGCGAGCACAACCGCGAGGTGCTGCAGGAGTTCGGATACACCGACAAGGAGATCGACGACCTCTACAAGAAGGGCGAGATCGTGACGTGGACGCCGGCGGACACCGCCCGCATCCGTCACCTGCCCGATTGGGGCTTCTTCTGGGACACCGAGCGCCAGGGCGAGCGCATCGGCATGGAGTGGCCGCTCAAGGACGAGTGATCCCAACATACCGGACGGGCTGCGACCCACACAGTCCGTCCGCAGCATTCTATATCAGCAAAGGAGAAACAAATGGGTAGACTTGATGGAAAAGTCTGTTTCGTCACCGGCGCCGGTTCCGGCATCGGCGCCAAGACTGCCGAGCTCTTCGCACAGGAGGGCGCGAGCGTCATCATGGCGGATATGCATGAAGAAAACCTCAGCAAGGTCGCGGCCGACATTCAGGCTGCGGGCGGCGAGGTCATGACGGCTGTCGTCAACATCACCGACAACGATGCCGTGAAGGCGGCATTCGCGGCCGGTGTGGAAAAGTACGGCAAGATCGACGCGCTGGCCAATATCGCCGGTGTGCTCGATGTGGCCATGCGGCCGATCGACGATTTTCTCACCAGCGACCTGGACACGACCCTGACCGTGAACGTCAAGGGCACGATGTACGTCACCCGCGCGGCTGTCAAGCAGTTCATCGCGCAGGGCTACGGCACGATCGCGACCGTCGCCTCCGTCGGCGGCGTGAACGGCAACGGCAGCGCCGCCTACACGGTCTCGAAGGGCGCGGAGGTCGCGCTGACCAAGCACATCGCGCTGCGCTTTGCCAACGGTGAGCAGAAGATCCGCGCCAACTGCGTGTGCCCCGGCACGGTCATGACCCCCATGACCACGCGCGCCATGAAGGCCAGAGGCAAGTATACGAAGGCCGCCAAGGCCATGCAGGCCTCCACCGCGAAGCACTCCACGCTCGACGTGGGCACGTGCTCGGATCTCGACATTGCCAAGATCCTGCTGTTTTTGTGCAGCGACGATTCTGCGCCGCTCAACGGTCAGGCGCTCGTTGCCGATTACGGCGCAAACCTCTGATATGTCTGCGCCGGTGCGCGCACACCGGCGCACAGCAGCAAACCGCGCACACAAAATGAAAGGGAGTGTACTGTTATGAGTAACCGTTTGGAAGGAAAAGTCGCGCTGGTCACGGCGTGCACCCGCGGCATCGGCCGCGCGATCGCAGACCTGTTCGTCGATGAGGGCGCAAAGGTCTACTATGCCTGCCGCAACATGGAGACCGGCAAGGCTGCCGTCGAGGCTGCCAGAGCCCGCGGCGGTCAGGCCGAGCTCGTCTACTTTGAGGCGCACGACCCCGCCACGCACAGAAGTATGATCGACGAGTGCATCGCCAAGGAAGGCCGCCTCGACGTGCTGGTCAACAACTTCGGCGAATCCAACCCTCGCAAGGACCTCGACATCACCAAGTGCACCTACAAGGAATTTGAAAAGACTGTCTGTGTCGACCTCTCGACCGTGTTCAACGCCTGCCAGCAGGCGCTCAACAAGGCGATGCTCAAGCAGCATTCCGGCAGCATCATCAACATCGGCTCCGTCGCCGCCGTGTGCCCCGACCGCACGCAGGTCGGCTACGGCGTGGCCAAGTCCGGCATCAACCACCTCAGCCGTCAGATGGCGCGTCAGGTCGCGCACGCAGGCGTTCGCGTGAACGTGCTCAACCCCGGCATCATTGCCACGGAGGCCGTCGCCAAGCATCTTACGCCCGAGACGCAGTCGCGCTACACGACCAACTGCATGATCAAGCACCTCGGCGAGCCCATCGACATCGCCTACATGGCGCTGTATCTCGCCTCCGACGAGTCGAAGTACGTCACGGCGCACGTGATGAACGTCTCCGGCGGCTGGATGTAATGCCCGCTTTACCCTTTATATATCCTCTCATTCCAGCAGAAAAGAGTCCGGCAGTCGCCGGACTCTTTTCTTTTGCGGTCGGGAAAGCTCCCTGTCTGTGCAGAGAAAACGAACCCGCACACGGTCAGCCGTGCGAGGGTTTGTTATTGGAAGATGGGATGCATGCGGTTTACATAATGCAATCAAATGGTTTACATAATCGCAATCCTGATCTTCGGATCGCTCAGCGGATAGGACGAGCAGACACAGCACCGGGCGCACTTCCCGTTCAAAGCGTGGCAGGGAAGTGAAGGCAGCGGGAGATTGTTTTCGCTCTTTTCACAAATACCCCCTTTTCATTCCGGCCGTTTTATATTACAATAATACGACGAATATGAAAAAGTGAGGGAAGGTTTTATGGGAACAGAACCGAAGTTTCGGCGCGTCCTGCTCAAGATCAGCGGCGAGGCGCTTGCGGGTGATCAGAAGACGGGACTGAATTTCAACGTGATCGGCCAGGTGTGCGACGTCATCAAGACGTGCACGGAGCTGGGCGTGCAGGTGGGCGTCGTCATCGGCGGCGGCAACTTCTGTCGCGGCGTGAAAAACGGCGAGGGCAAAATGGCCCGCTCGCGCGCCGACCATATGGGCATGCTGGCGACCGTGATGAACTGCCTTGCCGTGTCCGACGTGATGGAGCAAAAGGGCATTCCCGTGCGCGTGCAGACGGCAGTCGAGATGCCGGCCTTTGCCGAGCACTACACGTGGGAGCGCGCCATCGCGCATCTGGAGGAGGGCAAGGTCGTGCTCTTCGGCGCCGGCAGCGGCTGCCCGTATTTTTCGACCGACACGGCGGCTGTGCTGCGCGCGGCCGAGATCGGCGCGGATGCGATCCTGCTCGCCAAGAACATCGACGGCGTCTACAGCGCCGACCCGCATATCGATCCGAGCGCCGTGAAGTACGACGCGATCACCTATGACGAGGTGCTGGCAAAGCATCTGGCTGTCATGGATCTGACCGCAACGTCGCTGGCCATGGAAAACGACATCCCGGTCGTCGTCTTTGCGCTGGCCGATCCGCAGAATATTGTCCGTGCCGTGATGGGTGAAGCCGTCGGCACGGTCGTGACAAAATAACAGGTAAGAAAAAACCCGATAGGAGGATATCACATGTCTACCGATTATACCGAGTTTGAATCCAAGATGAAAAAGACCGCTTCGGTCCTCACCGAGCAGTACGACTCCGTGCGCGCGGGCAAGGCGAACCCCGCCGTGCTCGACCGCATCACGGTCGATTACTACGGCTCTCCCACGCCTATCCAGCAGATCGCGTCGGTGAGCACGCCGGACGCCCGTTCGCTGCTGATCCAGCCGTGGGACGGCTCCGTGCTCAAGGGCATTGAGAAGGCCATTCTCGCGTCCGACCTCGGCATCAACCCGCAGAACGACGGCCGCGCCATCCGCCTCGTCTTTCCGGCGCTGACCGAGGAGCGCCGCCGCGATCTTGCCAAGCAGGTCAAGAAGTACAGCGAGGATGCCAAGGTCGCCGTGCGCAACATCCGCCGCGACGCAATGGAAAAATTCAAGGCGCAGAAGAAAAAGTCCGAGATCACCGAGGACGATTTCAAGGTCATCGAGAAGGATATGCAGAAGCTGACCGACGACTACATCAAGGAAGTCGAGCGCATCGCCGACGAAAAAGAGAAGGAGCTCATGGAGATCTGAGCTTTGCGCTCGCTTTCGCACCCGCAATCGGAAACGGGGGGATCGAACATCCCCCCGTTTGAATATCCTGTCTATGAGCGCGCCCGTGCGGGCAGCGCAGGAGGCATTATGGCAAACAACAAAACGGCCGCAGCGCCGCAGGTGGATTTTTCGCGCCTGCCGCGCCACGTGGCGATCATTCTTGACGGCAACGGCCGCTGGGCGAAAAAGCGCGGTCTGCCGCGCACGGCCGGCCACGCCTACGGCGCCGAGGCGTTTCGCCGCATCGGCAACTACTGCAAGGCCATCGGCATCGAATACCTCACGGTCTACGCCTTTTCCACGGAAAACTGGCGCCGTCCGCCCGAGGAAGTGCGCACGATCATGAACATCTTCGATAAATACATGAAGGAAGCGCTCTCGATCATGGAGCGCGACAAGTTCAAGATGCGCTTTTTCGGCGAGCGCACCGGCCTCTCGCCGGAGCTGCAGCGCCTGATGGATGCAGCCGAGGAAAAGAGCACGCACTACGACGGCTGCCAGATGAACCTGTGCATCAACTACGGCGGCCGCGACGAGATCCTGCACGCCGTGCGCCGCTATGCCGAGGAATACAAGGCCGGCACCGCGCCCGAGCTCACGGAGGAGCTCATCAGCAGCTACCTGTATTCGTCCGGCATTCCGGATCCCGACCTCATCATCCGCACGAGCGGCGAGCAGCGCCTGAGCAACTTCCTGCCCTGGCAGGGCGCGTATTCCGAGCTCTATTTCACCGACGTGCTCTGGCCGGACTTTACCGAGCGCGACATGGACGCGGCGCTGGCAGAGTTTCAGCGGCGCGACCGGCGCTTCGGCGGCGTGAAATGACCGCCGTACCCGAGAGAAAGACAAACGGGAGGAATCTATCATGAAAAACAGACTCATCGTTGCGGCGATCGGCATTCCGGCGCTGCTGGCCGTGATCTTCTTCACCCCGATCTGGAGCTGGGGTATCGTGGTGGCCATCATGGCGTCGTTCTGCGCGTGGGAGCTGCTGCACACGGCCATGCCGAAGTTCGTGCCGCGCTTTGCGGTGTATGCCGGCGTGTGCGGCGCGGCCATTGTGCTCGGCGCTGCGTTCGGCCGGTCGGAGCTCGTGTTCAAGATCGCGGCGTATGTGCTGTTTGTGACCATGTTCGTGGAGATGATGATCTCGTTTCACAAAGCCGAGCGCGTTCCGTTTCAGGATCTGGCGCTCGTGTTCACGGCGGGCATCGTCATTCCGTGGATGCTCTCGTCGCTCGTGCGTCTCGGCCTGAATGATCCGAAGGCGCCGTATCTGCTGCTGCCGTTCGTCATCACTTGGATGAGCGATTCCGGCGCGTTTTTCGTTGGCCGCAGCCTCGGCAAGACCAAGCTTGCCCCGGCGCTCAGCCCGCACAAAACGGTCGAGGGCTGCGTCGGCGGCTTCGTGTGCGCGATCGCGGCCGCCATGCTCTACGGACTCATCCTGCACTGGTGCGGCTACCGTGTGCAGATCGGCATCCTTGCCATCTACGGCTTTTTCGGCAGCCTTGCCGGTCAGGCGGGCGACCTTGCATTTTCCGCCGTCAAGCGCGAGCACGGCGTGAAGGACTACAGCAATCTGCTGCCCGGTCACGGCGGTATGCTCGACCGTTTTGACAGCACCATCTTCACCGCGCCCATGCTTGAGCTGCTGGTGCTGCTGGCACCGGCGATCGCGGTCGCGGCGCAGTAAAGGAGCGCAGCTATGGTACATTCGATTTCCATTCTCGGTTCTACCGGCAGCATCGGCCGGCAGACCGTTGCCGTCGCGGAGCATCTGGGGCTGAACGTCCGTGCGCTGACGACGAACCGCAATATTCAGCTCGCCGAGGAGCAGGCGCGCCGTCTGCATCCGGCGTTCGTCGCCGTGACGGACGAGGCGTCCGCCAAGGCGCTGCGCATCGCGCTGGCCGATACGGACATTGCCGTCGGCGGCGGAGAAAATGCGCTGTGCGAGGCGGCGGTCATCTCCGAGACGGACGCGGTCGTCACGGCGGTGTCCGGCGCGGTCGGACTGCGCCCGACGCTTGCGGCCATTGAAAAGGGACGGCGCATCGCGCTGGCCAATAAGGAGACGCTCGTGTGCGCGGGTGACATCGTCATGCGCCGTGCCCGGGAATGCGGCGCGGAGATCGTGCCGGTGGATTCCGAGCACTCGGCCATCTTTCAGTGCCTGACCGGACGCGAGGGCGAGCTGCACAAGATCCTGCTCACCGGCTCCGGCGGACCGTTTCGCGGCTGGACGCGCGAGGCAACGCGCGATGTCACGCCCGAGATGGCCGTCAGCCATCCGAACTGGAGCATGGGCGCGAAGATCAGCGTTGACTCCGCGACCATGATGAATAAGGGGCTGGAATTCATTGAGGCCATGCATCTGTTCGGCGTCACGCCGGATGATATTCAGGTGCTCATCCATCCCGAGAGCGTTATCCATTCCATGGTGGAGCTGGTGGACGGGACGGTGCTGGCGCAGCTCGGCGTGCCGGACATGGGGCTGCCCATCCAGTATGCGCTCACATATCCGGAGCGCAGGCCCAGCCGCAGCGACCGGCTGGATCTGACGGCCTATCCCAACGGACTGCATTTTTACGAGCCCGATCTCGAAGCACTGCCGTGTCTGGCGCTCGCCATGCGCTGTGCGCGCACCGGCGGCACCGCGCCGACGATCATGAACGCAGCCAACGAAATCGCCGTTGGCCTGTTTTTGAACCATAAGATCGGGTATCATTCTATTTATGAAAGCGTTGC
>ENA-ORSL01003026-ORSL01003026.1-human-gut-metagenome-genome-assembly--contig:-NODE-3026-length-11319-cov-5.128551_pt1 | contig 11319 bp, 9 predicted proteins | sample MGYA00242190_ERZ509157 | MGnify/ENA primary metagenome ERZ509157 (study PRJEB26280, sample SAMEA2338664) | human gut metagenome | biome: human gut; feature: human-associated habitat; material: faeces...
TTTTCATAGACAAAGATGAAGGAGGAAAAAGAATGCATAAGATAATAAAAGCGTGTAATTTTTATGTGAGTGAATGGCATTTATTTGCAGCACTTTTACCATACATACGTGACGAACTAAAACAAAAACATAAAATTGTTGTAATCTCACAAGACAGATTAGAAAACGGAATGAAAACTTTAGTGAAAAAATTGAATATCCGCTTCGAAAATGAAAATGGTATAAATGAAATCACATGGCTTAACGAGGCTTTAGTTATGGATATAAGAGAAGAATGTGTTCCTGTAACAATAATAGTTCAAGGAACAATGGAGTTTATATCAGAGGTAAATAATTATTTGACTCAAAGATTAGAGCCATTATATGCAGAACTTAGAATAATAAATTGTTATGAAGTATATAATACTAACACAATGTTATATAATATACTTGATGAACATGATTTTGTTTTCAACACAGCAGGAATGAATAAAAAATCAGATATATTCCCGGGATATGTTGAACCAGCAAAATTATTAAAAAGCTAATATCTAAAAATCCATAAAGAAGACATGAAAACTATGATGCTAAAAGAAGAACTAATGGTAGAATAGTTATCATGTCTTCACCCCCCTCTTTAAAAAGAAAGGCAATTAAAACAAGAAGTAATATGTTGTCAAAATTTTCTTTTAAATTTAATTCATTGAGAAGAGTCACTTCTCGTCGCCCCCCGACTTATTATTAAATTCACTTATGATATTAGATAGTTTAATAAACTTTATGTATTGATCAACCTTATCTTTTTTGGAATCTCGTAAAAATGGTTTTAAAGAATTTAATAAATTTGCACTTGCATTATTCTGGTTTGAATTTAAGGACTTTATGATTTGCATCATCTTAAGTATTGTTTCCATATCTGGCATATCACTGCTGTTGCCGAGAAGAATTTGAATCTTTACTATAATTGTTAGAGTTGTTACTATCAGAAGAATTCATTGCCTTAAATAGATTGCTAAACAATTCAGCATTAAAATTGTTATTTGAATTTTTGTTTTCACATTGAGAATTATTGTTTGAAACATTATTATATTCTTTTTGAGGACTTTGGCAATTTTCGTTTTTACTATCTGAATTTACCTGTGAGTTTGAGTTATTATTCATATTAAATGAAGACGAATTTAGCATATCTAAAATAGAAGATATATCTGGTTTTTCTCCCACAAACTCACCCCCTTAATAACATTATATATTACGTTCTTTTTTTATTAATGCCACAAGCTTTGAGTAATCATCTTCGCTTAACATACTCCTTGTTTTTTCTAGGGCATTTTTTAATTCTTCGTCGTTCATATTCTTAATACTATTCACAAATAGTGAATACATCATTTCATTATTCATTAAATGCACCTCCTACTAGATATATATATGATAGAAAATTTAAATTGATACCATAAGAAAGATGAAAAAATTTATTACTTTTCTATTGCGTAAAATAAATGAAAAATATAACAGTAGTAGCAATAATTACTAGTGTGAAAACTTGACGTTTTATGTACAAAAATGTATTATTAAATATAGATAGAATACCGAAAGGATGAATGCAAATGATAAAGAATAATAAGCGAGGAGTGTCTTTAATTGCACTAGTAATAACTATAATAGTTCTTATAATACTTGTTGGAATAGGATATACAGCATCAACATTCTCAATAGATAGAGCGAGGTTTGCAAGATTTTCCACGAATTTTATGAATGTTCAAGAGGCAGTTAGAAAAAAGTCTGCAACTTTTGATTCTGAAATGGTGATAAATGGAAAACTAATAACGGATGGGCAAAAATATAATTACATAGCCAAAAACGGAAAAAGTGGAGATGAAATCGTAGATAGAAGTAATGTTCCCGTGTATTCAATAATAGAGAAAAATGCGGATTTAGGAATAGAACTTCCAAACGAAAAAGTGAATTTGCCAAATAAATCAAATGTTGAAGTAAAATATGCAGTCACATCAAACGGGGAAGTTTTTTCGTGGCCTCCAACAAAACGTGGGGATGAATATTATATAACAAATGTAGATGTTGTTAGTGAAGAAATAATTGGTAAACCTGGAGATTTTGAAATATTTGTTGCTGGCAAATCAGTTATAATAACAACAGATGAAAACGGTGAATTACTTGAAGGAACAATTCTTGCAACAAAAGATGGTAAAGTAATGCTTTCAAAGCCAAAAATCAAAGGAAGCTACATTTACAATGGAACTGTTCAAACAGTTAGTTTAACAAATTATAACTCAAATGTAATGAACATAACAAATGATACAATGAAAGATGCAGGAACACAAACTGTAACAATAAGCCTTAAAGATACGGAAAGATATTTATGGTCAGATGGTACAACATCATCAGTAAGTCTAACATGGACGATTGATAAAAAAATAGTTCCAGTAAAATGGGATGTTATAACAAGCTTTATATATGACGGAACAAGTAAAGCACCATCAGCAACAGCAGATGGCGTAGAAGGAGAGACAATAAATCTTGATGTAAGCGGTGGTGCAACAGAAATAGGTACCTATACAGCAATTGCATCAATACAAAATGTTACAAGTGGAAATGCAGAAAACTATACATTAACAAATACTACTAAAGATTTTAGAATAACAAAAGGAACAATAGAAGTTACAGCTACAGGATATGAAGGAGAATATGATGATCAAGAACATTTTATAACTGTAAATGTTATAAAACCAGAAACTGGAACAATGGTTTATTATAGTGTTGGAACAATATTAACTGAAAACAACTATAACACAGTAGGAAGTACAACAAACCCTGGTATAAAAGAAATGGGAACATGGACAGTATATTATTATGTAGATGCACAAGGTAGAACATCAGCAAGTGGAAGCAAAACAATAACTATAGTAAAAGCAAATATAAATCCAGTAATTTCGATGACAGATTATGTGTATGGCGAAACAAAGAGTATGCCAAGCACAGAAGGCGTTAAAGAAAATGCAAATGTAACATATTATTACAACACTACAAATACAAACGTTGGTGGAACTAATTGGAATGCAGTAGGATCAACAACACTAAATGTTGGAACGTATTATATTTATGCTATTGTTGACGAAACAGCACATTATTACGGAGCAAAAACGTCAGCAGTACCATTTACAGTAAATAAAAAGTCATTAATAGTAACCGCAGATGCGAAGACAAAAATTTTTGCTCAAAATGATCCAGACTTTACATATACATATACGGGTAACGTAAATGGTCAAACACCAAAATTCTCTGGTGCTCTGGCAAGACAAACTGGCGAAAACGTGGGAACATATCTTATAAATCAAGGAACATTAAGTATAATAGATAATGGAGCGTTTTTAGCCGTTAATTATCAAATAAATTATAATTCGGCAAACTTGACTATAACACCAAGGGCTATTGACAATCTTAGTATGATTTTAAATCCAGCATCAGTTGTATATAACGGTGCAGAACGAAAAACAACAGCCACAATATCATATGGTGGAACAACATTGATAGAAGGAATCGATTATACATTAGCTTATACAAATAATATAAATGTTGGAACGGCTACAGCCACTGCAACAGGAAAAGGAAATTATAAAGGAAAACTTTCAAGAACATTCCAAATTACTAAGAGAGCAATAACTGTAACTGCAGATAGCATTAGTAAGGCGTATGATGGAAAAGCTTTAACAAGTACAAGTGGAAAAATAACAACAGGTTCATTGGAAAATGGACAAACTATAACAATAACATCTACTGGTACAATAACAAATGTTGGTAGTACACCAAGTAATATTTCAAGTGTAGTAATAAAATCTGGAAGTACAGATGTAACGTCAAATTATACAATAACAAAAAATGCAGGAACTTTAACAATTACTCCAAGAAGTGTAAAAGTTACATGGGGAAGTACAATATTGTTCATATATAATGGAAAAGCACAAGCACCAACAGCAAGTGCAGCAGGTGTAAATGGAGAAACAATAAATTTAACAGTCACAAATGCAATAAATGCTGGAAGTTACACATCAACAGCAAGTATATTAAGCGTAAGTGGTGGCCAAGCAAAAGCAAGCAACTACAAATTAACTGAATCAACAAAAGCATTCGCAATAAATAAAAAGATGGTAAACGTAACTTGGGGCTCAACGGTTACATTTACATACAATAAAAAATGGCAAGGACCAACAGCAACAGTGTCTTCAGGAGTAAATAGTGAAACGATAGTTTTAAATTCAACGTCGGCAATAAATGCAGGCAATTATACGTCAACAGCAAGCATAACAGGTGTAAGTGGTGGACAGAATAATATAAATAATTATACCTTGTCAAATGAAACGAAAGCATTCACAATAAATGCGTATAATTTAAAAAATTCAACAATAGCTGAGATTTCAAAGTATGAATATGATGGAAATGCAAAAACACCAACTCCAGCAGTAACAGTACCACTTGAGGGAACTACAACATTAACAAATAATGTAGATTTTACATATAGTTATTCTAATAATATAGATCCTGGTACAGCAACAGTAACTGTTACAGGTATAGGAAATTATATAGGAAGCAATAGTAAAAATTTTGTAATAGACGCTAGTTGCTATCATGTAAATAAGCGTATTAGTTCTGGAAATACATTAATATGTTGCAATTGCGGAGAAGTTGTGGGTACAATTACAGCTGGTCAGTACTTTAAATATACTCCAACAAATGGTGAAACTAAAAACTATGTAGTAACTACGATAAACGATACTATTATTACTGTAGGACCAAAGAGCGTAAATGATTTAGTGGATGGCACAAGATATGGAATTGCAGCGGCTACGGGTCAAAATAATGCAAACTATTATGATGTATCGCATATTATACATATAATGCACAATAGAGATGGCTCTAATAATTATACTAAAGGAACAACGTCAACAGGTAGCGTAATTACATCATTTCCAGATGTATATGATGACTTAAGTGCAATTAACAGTGAGTTTGAAGAGAATTTTAGAACAGTAATTTTAAGTAAGTATACTTCAGATTACTCAATTTCGATAAAATTGATGGGAAGCGCTAGTATGGCCGTTGCAGGTTACGCTGCAGATATATATAATTTGGGCGCGGGTAGTAATGGAAAAACGTTTTATAATACTTTCAACGGAGCTAGTTATCCACATGATTGGGCACTTAGAACATTATGTATAAATTACTCAACCTCAACAACGTCTGGTGGACTAGGCTTATGCTATTATGGTGGAGATGGAATTGATGGAACTGATAGCGAAGAGATGGAAGATATAAGTATACAATGTCCTGGATTAGTTAATACACCTATTTATGTAGATGGCGAATACGAGAAAAAAGGACAATTTAAAGGATATGTAATTCCAGAAATAACATTAGATAGATGTGTATACTTTAGCGGTAGTGGAACCCAAACAGACCCATATGTACTTAAAGGAATAGGAAATTGGTAATATAAATGAATATGAAAAGATAGATACGTGCCATTTTGTGGCACATATCTGCAAAAGTAATGAATATTAAAAGCCAGAAAATTAACACTTTCTGGCTTTTTTATACAATAGGAAAGTAACAAATTTGCAACCTTTTTTTATGTATTGATTTTCTTTCCTATTGCATAAAAAACTTTAATTTATGCGAGAGATTTTCTTCCTTTCAGTCGAAAACTCTCGAGGGACGAAAGAATGAAAATCGAAGATTTTCATCTTTCTTGCCTAATATAAAATAATTTCCTTATTTTGATACGTTTTAACTATTTTTTCTGCTATCTAAAAAGCCTTGTGATATATGATTGATTAACTTACAAGAATAAGACTTTAAAAATTATGTCCCCATTGTCAAAACTCCAAAATAGTGATATAATCTTAATCGACTGTAAGGAGGCGAGGAATAATGGCTGTTTTTTGTGGTACAGATATTATAAGCGTTACAAGAATTAAAAATTCAATAACAGAATTAGGAGAAACTTTTATAAAAAGAATATATACAGATGAAGAAATCAATTATTGTGAGTCTAAGCGAATGTGTAAGTTTCAAAGCTATGCTGCTAGATTTGCTGCAAAAGAGGCCATGTACAAAGCAATATCGCCTGAAAATGCAGATTATGTTTCATGGCATGACTTAGAAGTGGTTAAAAAGAAAAATGGAAAACCAGTTGCTAAATTGACTGGAAGGCTTAAAGAAGAAGCTGAGAAAAAAGGAATAAGTGATGAAGATATAGATATTAGCCTATCGCATGACGATTCTTTTGCTATAGCAACTGTTGTTATAAAAAGTAAAAAATGAAATGAGGGATATATAAATGAGAGTATTAATAGGAGGAGCATGGCCTTACGCTAATTATAAATTACATTTAGGACATGTTGCAGGTCTTATCGGCGGAGATTTACTTGCAAGATACCATAGAGCAAAAGGTGATGATGTTATTTATGTTTCTGGTTCTGATTGCCATGGAACACCAATTACAGAAAGAGCTAAATTAGAGGGAATAAGTCCAGCCGAAATATCAAACAAATATCACGAACTATTTGTTAAATCATTTGAGGGACTTAATTTCTCTTACGATAAGTACACATCAACAGAAACAGAGTATCATAAAGAAAAAGTTAAAGAAATCATAAAGAAAATATATGAAAATGGTGCAATCTATGAAAAAGTTGAGCCACAAGCTTTTTGTGAACATTGCAATAAGTTTATGGCAGATAGAGAATTGCAACTTGTTTGCCCAAGCTGTGGAAATATAACAAAAGGAGACTGTTGTGATTGTGGTTATACACCAACAGAAGAAGATTTATTAAACGCAACTTGTAGAGAATGTGGAAACAAAGTAGTAAAGAGAGATAACAAAAATTTATATATTGCACTTTCAAAAATGCAAGATGCAATTGAAGAAATAGTTGAGAAAAATAAGCATAAGTGGCGTATAAATGCACAAAATGAAACTTTAAAATATCTTCGTGAAGGTCTAAGAGACAGAGCAATTACGAGGGACTTAACATGGGGCGTTGACGTCCCAGTACCAGGTTATGAAGATAAAAAATTATATGTATGGATAGAAGCTGTTCTAGGGTATGTAACAGCAACAATGAAAGTTTGCGAAGAACGTGGACTTAATTGGGAAGACTATTGGAAGAGGGCAGACAGAATTTATATGGTACATGGAAAAGATAACATAGTATTCCATAGCATAATTTTCCCAGCATTGCTTTTATCATTAAAAGAAGGAATGCAAGTACCAGATGTAATAGTTTCATCTGAATATTTAAATTTTAACAACGAAAAAGCATCAAAGAGTAAAGGTAATGCAATATCTGCATTAGATGCCATTGAAAAGTTGAATTCAGATACTATTAGATTCCATTTAATAAATAATGGACCAGAAAAGAAAGATACAAATTTCACATTAAATGAGTATGTTACAACTCACAATAATGAAATTACTAACAAATATGGAAATTTTGTTAATAGAACTTTAAAATTTAAAGGAATATCTGAAATACCAAACGGAAAAATGAATCCAGAAATGAAAGAATTGATCGAAAAAACATACAAGGAAATCGGTGAAGATATTGAAAAGTTAAGCTTTAAAGATGCTACTGACAAAGCTATAAAACTAATAGATGATGCTAACAAGTTCTATGATGATGAAAAGCCTTGGATTCAATACAAAGAAGACATTGATGCATTTAATAACACAATGTACACATGTGCTACTTTGATAGCCAATATTTCAAATATAATGGAACCTTTCATGCCAGCATCTTCTGCAAAGATTAGAAAAATCTTTGAAATGGAAAAAGCAGTTTGGAACTATGTAGAAGTAAAAGCAGGAATAAAGCTAGACAATCTTGAAGTTTTATTTACAAGATTTGATGAAAAAGCTGTTATAGACGAGTTTGACAAATTATATGCTAAAAAAGAAACAGCAAAACCAAAAGAAAATGAAGATAAAAAAGTAGAACAAATTACTATAGATTATCTAGATAAAATACAATTGAAAGTGGCAAAGGTTATAGAGGCAGAAAAACTAGAAGGTTCAGATAAATTACTAAAACTAAAAGTGTCGCTTGGAAATGAAGAAAGACAAATAGTAGCTGGGCTTCAAAAATACTATGCACCAAAAGAATTATTAAATAAGAACGTTGTGATAGTAGCAAATTTAAAACCGGCTAAATTAAGAGGTGTAGAATCTAAAGGAATGGTACTTGCTGCAGGTGAAGATGAAATAGTTAGAGTGCTAACTGTTGATGGAGATATTGAAGCGGGTGCTGAAGTAAGATAAAATTGGGAGGCTTTAATGATATTATTTGATTCACATACACATTTAACAGATGAGCAATACGAAGGAGAAAGAGATAAGATAGTTGAAAACGCCAAAAGCAACAATGTAATGTATATGATTGATGTAGGGTATAATGAACAAACATCAAAAGAAGCAATAGAAGATGCATTGAAATATGAAGGTGTTTATGCGACTGTTGGTTTGCATCCAGAAAACATAGATGAAAACAATGGAAGTGTCGGATTTGTTGAAAAATACGCTGCGAACGAAAAGGTCGTTGCAATAGGTGAAGTTGGATTAGATTATCATTATGGCGGAAACAAAGAATTGCAAAAAGAAATCTTTATAAAACAAATAGAGATAGCAAATAAAAATAAATTACCAGTTGTAATACATAGTAGAGATGCAGATATGGACATGCTTAGCATATTAAAAGAACACAAAATAGAAAACAAATTTGTCATGCATTGCTTTTCTTCAAGTGTTGAAGTGCTAAAAGAAATGATAAAGTTAGATGCGTACATTTCTCTTGCAGGACCAGTGACATTTAAAAATGCACGTTCATTAATAGAGGTTGCAAAATTAATACCAGAAGATAGATTAATGGTAGAAACTGATGCACCATACTTAGCACCCGAACCAAACAGGGGAAAAAGAAACGAGTCAGCGTATGTTGTTTACACAGCACAAAAAATTGCGGATTTAAGAGGATGTTCTTTAGAAAAACTAAGTGAGATTACAACTGAAAACGCAAAAAGATTTTATAATATAAAATGAGGTGAAATTTAATGGAAAAAAAGATAATGTTAACAGGTCTTCAACCTACGGGAGTAATAACTCTAGGAAACTACATTGGAGCAATAAGACAAATGGTTGAATACCAAGAAAAATATAATTCAATACTTTTTATAGCAGATATGCATGCAATAACTATGCCAATAGATAGTGATACACTTGCACAAAATATTAGACAACTAATTGCACTATACATTGCGTGTGGCGTAGATCCAGAAAAGAACTTGATATTCTTACAATCAGACAATGAATATCATGCAAACATATCATGGATGTTAGAATGTAATACGTACTTCGGAGAACTTAGCAGAATGACACAATTCAAAGACAAAAGTGCAAAGAATGTTAATTTCTCAGCAGGACTATTTACATATCCAGTATTAATGGCAGCAGATATATTGGCTTATGATACAAACTATGTACCAGTTGGAATAGACCAAAAGCAACACGTTGAAATTGCAAGAGATATAGCAATTAGATTTAACAAAAAATATGGAGATACATTTGTAATACCAGAGCCATTAATAAGAGCAGAAGGTACAAAAATAATGGACTTACAAGATCCAACAAAGAAGATGAGCAAATCTTCAGAAAGCCAAAAAGGTGTAATAAGAATACTAGACGACGCAAACACAATAAGAAAGAAAATAAATTCTGCAGTTACAGATTCAATAGGTAAAGTTAATTATGATCCAGAAAATCAACCAGGAGTAACAAATCTAATAAACATATATATGAGTTTGTCTGGAAAGAGCAAAGAAGAAATAGTGGAAGAATTTGCAGATGCAAACTATGGAACATTCAAAAAAGCTGTTGGAGACCTAGTTGCAGAAAAATTTGAGAAAATACAAGCAAGATATAATGAACTTATAAATAGTGACGAACTAGACAAAATATTAGAAGACGGAAAAGAAAGATCAAGAGCAATAGCAAAGAAAAAATACGAACTTATGAAACAAAAAATAGGATTAAGAAGATAAGTATTATAATTATAATATAATGCTAGTATGAATTGGAGGTTGAAAATGGAAAGAAACAATCCACCATACGAGATTACTAACAAAGTATTAAATATGTCAATGACAATAATGGAGAAGATTGGAAGAGTCAATTATATTCAGGATTTAAATAGATTTCCAGAATTGAGAAGAAAGACAGCGATAAGGTCAATACATTCTTCTTTGGCTATTGAAAACAATCAATTATCATTATTTCAAGTAGAAGCAGTAATAAATGGAAAATCGGTAATTGGAGAACAAAAAGATATTCAAGAAGTAAAAAACGCATATAAGGCATACGAAGAAATAGATAATCTGGATCCATATTCAATAGATGATTTAAAGAAAATACATGGAATATTAACTTTTGCAATAGAAGAAGATAGTGGAAGATTCAGAAATCATGGTGAAGCAGTCTATGATGGAGATATACCTATTCATATAGCACCACCTCACACAATAGTTCCAACATTGATGAATGATTTGTTTATGTGGATGAATGAAGTAAAAACACAGGTTAATCCACTAATATTGTCTTCTGTATTTCATTATGAACTTTTGTTTATACATCCTTTTTCAGATGGAAATGGTAGAACTGCTAGATTGTGGCAAACTGCAATACTCACACATTGGAAAAGCATATTTAAATATATTCCAATTGAAAGCATGATAAAAAAACATCAAGAAGAGTATTACGATACGATTCAAAGGTGTAATAAAGCAGGAAACTCGACTAGTTTTATTGAATTTATGTTAAAGATTATAGATGAGGCTGTAGATGGAATAATAATTGAAAAAGAAGAAACTACACAAGAAACTACACAAGAAACTACACAAGAAAAGCTTCTTAAGCTAATTAGAAAAAATCCTAATATTACTCAAGCTGAGATGGCAAAAGCACTTAATTTAACTAGAGATGGAGTATCGTATAATATCAAAATCTTAAAGGAAAAAGGTATTATTGAAAGAGTTGGTTCTACCAAAAATGGAATTTGGAAAATAAACGAATCAAAAAAGAAAGAGTAATATAAGTGATATATATAAGTGAATTAACTGGAGTATAAGGTTACTAAAATAAACCTTATACTTCAGTTTTTTTGTGTAATAGGAAAGTAACAGATTTGTAACCTTTTATGTATTGTTTTTCTTTCCTATTACACAAAAAAACATTAATTTATGCGAGAGATTTTCTTCCTTTCGGTCGAAAACTCTCGA
>ENA-ORSL01003035-ORSL01003035.1-human-gut-metagenome-genome-assembly--contig:-NODE-3035-length-11277-cov-3.326858_pt1 | contig 11277 bp, 7 predicted proteins | sample MGYA00242190_ERZ509157 | MGnify/ENA primary metagenome ERZ509157 (study PRJEB26280, sample SAMEA2338664) | human gut metagenome | biome: human gut; feature: human-associated habitat; material: faeces...
TTTCGCCGTGGTCTTTGCCGCTTTTTCCGTAGTCTTAACCGTAGTCTTCGCAGTCTTTGTCGCACCTTTGGCAGTTTGTGTCGTGACTTTCGTGGTAGTCTGTACCGCATTTTTGAATATTGCGGCGTGTTTCTCTGACACCCCATCTGCCAATCTTATTTCTCATGGCCTCGATGGCCCTGTCATAATCTCCGGATAGAAGAAATCTCTCCACTGCTCATCATTTCGAACCGCAGTCATGAAGGTTTAATTTGTTCTTTTCTGTTAGATCACCACATTATTTGCGCCCTTCGTCAGCGGACCAAAGCCATCGTTGCAATAGATATAGGCATCGGGAAGCTCCTCCTCCGATTTGTGAATAGCAAACGCATTGTAGGCAGGAAGATAGGTGATAATCTATGTGTATGAAACAGATGCCTATGGAACGACATTTTTGAACAAATTGTAAATCTGTTGCTATTATACTTGACACATACCCCGCGAGGGTATATAATATATACCCAGCTGGGGTATATAAGGAGGATGTGAAGATGTCTGATAAAGAAGTATGCGGATGCTATGGAAAAACAACAAACCGCTCGGAAGAAGAAAGAAAAAAGCTAATCCACCGCCTAAACCGAATTGAAGGGCAGATTCGCGGGATTCGCGGAATGGTGGAAAAAGATGCTTACTGTGCGGATATTTTAATCCAGTCTGCCGCTGTGAACGCTGCGGTCAATGCTTTTAATAAGGAACTGCTGGCGAGTCATATCAGGGGATGTGTTGCCAGAGATATCCGTGACGGCAAGGATGAAGTAATTGACGAGTTAGTGGCAACTCTGCAAAAACTGATGAAGTAAAAGGAGGCGTTACAAATAAACTATGGAGCAATATACAGTAACCGGTATGAGCTGTGCCGCCTGCACCGCACGGGTGGAAAAAGCGGTATCAGGCGTGAAAGGTGTAACTTCCTGCTCTGTTAGCCTGCTGACTAATTCTATGGGCGTGGAGGGAACTGCCGATGCTGAAGAAATTATAGCGGCAGTTCGTAACGCAGGATACGACGCAGCAATTAAAAAAAGAAACACGGAACGAAACACACGGTCATCTTCCGAAGGAGACGCACTGAAGGACAGAGAAACACCCGTACTTAAAAGGCGACTGATTGCCTCTCTCGGCTTTTTGATCGTTCTTATGTATGTTTCTATGGGGCACATGATGTGGGGCTGGCCTCTGCCGCCTTTCTTCAATAATAACCATGTGGCAATGGGGCTTTTACAGCTATTGTTAACGGTTGCAATCATGGTCATCAATCAGAAGTTTTTTATCAGCGGATTTCAGAGCCTGTGGCATCGTGCGCCGAACATGGACGCACTGGTTGCCTTAGGCGCTACGGCTGCCTTTGGTTACAGCACCTTCGCTCTTTTTGCCATGACGGATGCGCAAGTCAAGGGCAACGCAGACGCCGTAATGTCCTATATGCACGAGTTTTACTTTGAATCCGCCGCTATGATACTTGCGCTGATAACCCTTGGGAAAATGCTGGAAGCACGGTCCAAAGGCAAAACCACAGACGCCCTGAAAGGGCTGATGAAGCTGGCTCCCAAAACTGCCACGCTCGACAGGGACGGTACCGAAATAACCGTGCCGATCGAGCAGGTGAAAAAGGGCGATGTCTTTGTCGTGCGTCCCGGTGAAAATATCCCTGTGGACGGAACCGTTTTAGAGGGAAACAGCGCAGTGGATGAATCCACTCTGACAGGCGAGAGTATACCGGTAGACAAAACGGTTGGAAGCACTGTCTCCGCCGGAACGCAGAACCGGTCTGGGTTTATCCGCTGTGAAGCGACAAGAGTCGGCGAGGACACCACACTGTCGCAGATTATTCAGATGGTCAGTGATGCGGCTGCAACAAAAGCGCCCATTGCAAAGGTTGCAGACAAGGTATCAGGTGTGTTTGTCCCTGCTGTTATTGCGATTGCAGTGATAACCGTAATAGCATGGCTTATCGCCGGTCAGACAATAGGCTTTGCTTTGGCGAGGGGTATATCCGTATTGGTGATCAGCTGTCCCTGTGCGCTCGGTCTTGCCACACCAGTAGCCATTATGGTCGGAAACGGAATGGGAGCAAAGAACGGGATTCTCTTTAAGACGGCTGTATCTTTGGAAAAAACGGGAAAAACACAGATTGTGGCACTTGATAAAACCGGGACGATAACGCAGGGAGAACCAAGGGTTACAGATATGATTCCGGCAAGCGGCAGAAGCGAAAAGGAGCTTTTGTCTATCGCTTATGCGCTGGAGAAAAAAAGCGAGCATCCGTTGGCACGGGCAATCACTCAAAGGGCGGAGCAGGAAGGTTTGGCAGCCGGTGAGGTAGAGCAGTTCAAAGCCTTACCGGGCAACGGACTTACCGCCTCCCTTGACGGTGCTGTCCTGCTTGGAGGCAGTTATAAATTTATCAGCGAACAGATCTCAGTGCCTGATGAAATAAAAGGAAAATCCGAGCGGCTCTCGGAAGAAGGAAAAACACCGCTGTTCTTTGCCCACGGCGGCGCGCTTTGCGGTATCATCGCCGTTGCGGATATTATCAAAGAGGACAGTCCGCAGGCGATAAAAGAATTGCAGAATATGGGCATCCATGTGGTGATGCTGACAGGCGATAACGAGCGCACGGCTAAAGCGATTGGAGCGAAGGCCGGTGTCGATGAAGTGATTGCCGGTGTGCTCCCCGAAGGCAAGGAAAGTGTAATCCGTGAGCTTAAGAAAAAAGGCAATGTTATCATGGTCGGTGACGGCGTCAATGACGCTCCGGCGCTTACAAGTGCCGATATTGGCATTGCCATCGGAGCAGGGGCAGACGTTGCGATTGATGCAGCGGACGTGGTACTGATGAAAAGCCGCCTCTCTGATGTTCCTGCGGCAATTCGTCTCAGCCGTGCAACGCTGCGAAACATTCACGAAAATCTGTTTTGGGCGTTTATCTATAACATTATCGGTATTCCTCTGGCGGCAGGCGTATTTATCAGTGTACTCGGCTGGCAGTTAAATCCCATGTTTGCTGCGGCGGCAATGAGTCTGTCCAGTTTCAGCGTGGTCACCAATGCACTGCGCTTGAATTTCTTTAAGATGCACGATTCCAGACGGGATCATAAAATCAAGAATAAATTAAAAATCACAAACGAAAAGGAGACAAAAACAATGGAAAAAACATTAAAAATCGAAGGTATGATGTGCGGACACTGCGAGATGCACGTAAAAAAAGCCCTTGAAGCACTTGACGGCGTGAAAAAGGCAGAAGTCAGCCACAAGACCGGAACTGCTGTTGTAACGCTGGAAAAAGAGGTTTCCGATGATGTTCTGAAGCAGGCCGTTGCCGAACAGGGCTATCAGGTAACGGATATTCAATAATCAACCCATACCGCATAAAAAACAGGCATCGACACGCTGAATGAACAGCCGGTCGGTGCCTGCTTTATTATATAAGCTAACTAATTTTAAGAATCGTCTTACCCTTAGAGCCTCCGCCTGCAACCTTTGCAAGTGCCCCATTTACTTCAGATAAATCATAGATCTGATCAACAGAAGTCTCAATTATTCGATTCCCGAATATCTCTGAAATTCTTTGGAGTCCGGCGCCATCCTCACGGACGAAGACGAAGTAATACCTCTGGTTGTTCTTCGCCGCCATTCTATCATACTTGCTTCCCGCAAGGCCGAATAAGAACCGCTTCATGGTTGGCATACCCATACGGGCGGCAAATTCACCGTTTGGCAATCCCCGCAGAGAAACAAGACTTCCTCCGGATTTTAAGATACGGAATTCTTTTTCCAGTTCACAGACTCCCAATGTATCAAGCACATAATCCACATCAGACAAAGCTTTGGAGTAATCCTCCGATTGATAATCAATAAATCGATCTGCGCCCAGCCGCATCACCCGTTCTTGGTTTTGTGCGCTGCCATTTGTGATCACATTCAGCCCCATACTTTTCGCAATCGGTATCGCCATCGCCCCGAGACTCCCCGTGCCGCCGGAGATAAAAACAGTCTTGCCCGATTTTACATTTATCCGTTCAAATGCCTGTAATGCGGTGAGGGCTGAAAGAGGAACAGAAGCCGCCTACTCATCGGACAGATATTCGGGAACTTTTGCAATCGCATTTTGATCAACCGCAGCGTATTCGGCAAATGCCCCGATCTTTTTCAGCGGCATACGACCGTATACACGGTCGCCTACAGCAAAGTTACGGACAGCTTTGCCAACCTTATCCACAACTCCGCAAAATTCATTGCCCATGATAAGTGGAAATTTGTAAGGCGCAATCAGCTTAACCTCTCCGCGAATAATCATATTGTCCAGCGGATTTACACCCGCCGCTTTGATTTTTACAAGTACCTCGTGATCTCCGATTTCCGGCACGGGAATGTCGCACACGGCAAGGGTGCCGCCGTTTTTATTATAACCGTTTAGGATTGCCGCCCTCATTATTTGCATTACTCCTTGTCAATAATACTATGTTATGAAAATTGTTATACATCCTTTAAGAAACGAAGTCATCCTTGCTATATGTTTTGCTGTAGCTACGGACAATTTCGCTTTTGACGATATAGTTACCGTCCTTTTGTATCGCAATAATATCTCTATCCTTGTCGCTGTTTTTTTGTACCGTTAAAATATCATTCTCGTATGTTTGATTTACATATACAATATCCATTTCTTTGATCGGTCTTTCTTCAAGCTCCCGAACAGAATAGGTATTTAAGATAAAACGGATGTATTCTTTATTATTTGTATGTCCGGCAAAATCGATATTGGTATATTTTATCTTCACCTGCGCTACTTCGGGTAGATTTTCTGCATCGAATTTTGAAAATGACAGATCTGTTTCGGGAGCTTCCGTTTGAATACTGTCATCAACGCCAACCGTTGACACCCTTCGAATTTTGCCTGATTGTAAGTCCAGCGCACATAGTTCCACTCTCAAATACGCACAAATCTCATCTGATTCGTTTTTGATCTCGACATCGATGTCAATTGATACACGTGTTACCTTGGAGATAAAACCGACAACTGTATATTGTTCATTCCAAGCTATGTTGCTTAATACCTTCAGTTTACTTTTAGCGAAAACCCAAACTGCATTGTATGCTTTCTTTACGGTAATACCGTCAATTTTCAGCTTGCCCATAAGCTCAGTAACGGTTTCTTCGGCAATCTGAAAACAACCGATTACCGATAAATTTGCCAAAGGATCTGTCATACAGGAATTCACTTTTTCATGTTTTATTAACTTCATAACGATATTCCTTCTTCACAAAAACAGCTCGTTTTCTTTTCTGACCGAACAAGCCTTTTTAATTGCCATTGCTGCAATGGATACCATAGCGCCGTTGACTTTTCTGGCGTTATGGGGACACTGCTTCACACAGCGCATACAACCGATGCACTTTTTAGAATCTGCCGTAAAACTTACGGGGTCGATTGCCTGCACGGGGCAGTTTTTCGCACAAACGCCGCATTTAACACAATCTTTGGACGGCTTCGGGACTAATCCCGCACCGCCCGCTTTTTTGTACGGACGGTTGCCCGGAACAGAAGCTACTGATTCTGTCTTGTCTGCAATCTGCTGTGCAAACTCTGCCAACTGTTTCTCATCTGACGCGTCAGGTCTGTTTGCGGCAAACTGTGGGATAATGGAGTGCTGTGCAACAGCGGCGACAGCCGCAACGACCCGGAAACCGCATTCTTTTGCCGCGTCTTCCATTTCAGCAAGCGTGTCCTCATAAGCACGGTTTCCGTATACACAGACAAGGGTACATCTCGCACCGTTTCCTGCAATTTTCTTGAGCCGCCCGATTGCCGCTGCAGGTGCCCGTCCACCGAAAGAGGGCATGGCAATTAGTGCCCGATCTTCTTTGCCGATGGCACACCCTGAAAAATCGGTTTTGGAATCGCTCAGATCGATTTTAACAACGTTGTTTTTCCAACTGCTGCAGATAATGTCCGCAACCTTTTCCGTTCCACCCGTGGGGCTGAAAACTATTTCTAGCGTATTCATATGTATTTACTCCTTTTCTTGTATTCTATTTCGTATGTCGGCAATGCAGTCGGCAAGCGTTTTGCCGGCAAGTGAATGGGCGAAGGCGTCCTCTGTATCCGCAAACATATCTGTCAATACCGGCTTGATATGATGACCGACGATACACCGGTCGTTAGGATTTTGGTGAATATCGAAAAGATGAAGCTTAGGTTCCTCCATAACCGCCCGGTAGACTTGCAGTAACGTAAGCTGTTCCGAAGGAACAGTCAAACGATATCCGCTGACTCCTCTGTGGCCGTCAACAATTTCTGATTTTTTCAAAAGTGCCAGTATTTTGCGTATATAGCTGGCGTTCGTGCCGACGCTTTCAGCCATTTGGTCGGAGTTTATCGGATTCGGAGACTCCGAAATCAGAATCAACACATGAACGGCAACCGAAAACTTTGTATCCATTTTTCCCTCACGTATTCTTTCACAGTCTTAGCTTTGTTCGCAGTATAGCATATTTGTAATTGTATCTGATACAAGTACATTATATGCCGATTGAGACCATTTGTCAAGGGATTATTTTCTGTATGTTACTCCATAACAGAATATTTACAATTGGTAGCGGCCGATAAAGAACCTAACACAATTATGCAGGATCCGAACCCTGACAAGCAATTGTGTCCCTTTCTCCGCCTCTATCCAAAAAATCCGTTTTGCAGATAACAGGATTCAAACTCACACATTTATTTCTGCACCGCAGGAATCCAAGATAACGCCTTCTGCATACATAGCCAAATGCTTATCAGCCAAGCATTTGGCTTTTTTATTTGCGGGATAAAAACCGATGACAGTAAACATTTCAAAAGATTCAACGATCACATTTGAAAATCCAAAAGATTAACTTTTTGTAAATATACTCACTTTACCCTTGAAAAAATGGTTTTACAACCACATCATTTTTATCGCCGTCAGCTTTGCGGATCATAAACAGTCCCATGACGAGGCGTGAGGCGGTCAAGGCGTTTCTAAAAAACCGCCTGCTGCCCGTAACGGCGGCGGTTCTGCTGTTCTTCGTTTTCCGTTCCGCCTGTATGAAGGACGGGAGCGTGGGCTATTTTCTATTATGGCTCCTGTGCGGTCTGCCTTTCGGGATACACCGTATGTTTTTGTGATCATCCCGGGCGGCCGTTCCTTCGGCGTAAGCATTGCCGTCTTTGCCCTGAACTTTCTGATCGGCGCAGTTATCGGCGGGTTCTTCCTTGTGTGACGGCTCCTGGTTGCCGTGGGGTATGTGCCGCTGACGGTGAACCGGCTGATTGTATGTTAAGTATATAAAAATCTACTGTGCATCGCAATATATAGTGGCGTACAGTAGATTTTTTACAAATTAATGGTGTATTTCTATTTGCGTATATGACGATAACCCATCTGGGATATAAAACTGATGCTGCCGATCCGACATCAATACCGCGCTTGCCGGAATACTCAATATAATCTTGGGCTGACCGCATATTTCGGAATTCCGAAATGGGTCAGCCCTCATTTTATGTGTGATTTTTTCAGGTGCATTTCTGCGATATCAATTTTCAGCTATCAACAGCAGCACCAAATAGTGGATTTTTCGCTATGTGCAGGGGGATCAGACCTCGGTCATACCGCTGTACACAAGCTCAGCTCCTCCGGTAAGTGTCAGCTCTGAGTCTGTATAGTGAACAATGAGATCTCCGCCGCGCATTTTCACCGTGATATCCTCTCCCATGCTGCAATATCCGTTTTGCGCAGCGGCAACGACCGCTGCACAGGCACCGGTTCCACAAGCTGGCGTCTCACCGTTGCCTCTTTCGTAAACCCTCATTTTTATCATGTTAGGGTTGACTACTCTTACAAACTCGGTATTGATTCTCTCTGGAAATACCGGCGCGTTTTCAAACATCGGTCCGACATTCTGGATATCCACCGTGTCCACATTGTCGCAAAAAACAACGCAGTGCGGGTTGCCAACAGAAACGCAGGTGATTTTATACTCCCGCCCTCCAACAGTCAGAGGATAGTCGATTATCCGCTCGGCATCTATTGTGGTAGGAATATTTTGGGTGAGCACGCTCGCCTGTCCCATATCTACGCTGACGGAAGTAACCTTTGAGTTGCGCGTGTATACTGACAGCTGCTTTACTCCGCTTTCGGTCTCGACACTGATTCTCTCGTGCGGGACTATACCGTTATCAAACAGATATTTTCCGACGCACCTTATGCAGTTGCCGGCCATTTTCCCTTCGCTGCCGTCGCGATTGAATATCCGCATCTTTGCGTCTGCAATATCAGAGCGTTCCATAAGCACGATACCGTCGCCGCCAATTCCGTAATGCCTATCACAGAGACTTATGCAAAGAGATTCGGGGCAAATCACGGAATTATCAAAATTCTCTATGAATATATAATCGTCCCCTGTTCCCTGCATTTTTGCAAACCTGAGCTTTCTCGGCTCAGTGCGCATATGGTTTATATCCACAAGCTCAGTATTGCCCTGATTATAGCGGCTTGCTATCACGTCGGCGAGAGCATTCGCCGTATCAAGCGAGGTAAGGCAGGCAACCGAGTGCTGGAGCGCTTTGCGGTGAAGCGCTATGTAGTCATCGACAGTAGAATCAAACAGCGCACCGGTATATACGATATAGCTGATCTTGCCGTTCTCGATCAGTTCGTAGGAGTCGCTCCCCTCATTTATGCCGGATACGGTTCTGACCTTTATTCCCAAACCCTCTATTGCCCGTGCGGTATCGCTTGTTGCGTATATCGTCATGCCGATATCGTCCAGCTTTTTGGCAAGGGACACGATCTCTCCGAGGTCATGCTCCTCCACGCTTATAAACACTCCGACATCACTCGATGCCATGGGAGCCTTCAATTTGAAGCCGGCAGAAGTCAATCCCTTGAAAATTGCCTCGCGCAGGTTGCTTCCTATGCCGAGCACCTCTCCGGTCGACTTCATCTCGGGACCGAGATAAGAGTTTGCGTCGGTCAGCTTTTCAAATGAGAAAACGGGAACCTTTACGGCGTAGTATGGCGGAATTCTGTAAAGTCCCGTACCGTATCCGAGCGATCCAAGCTGCTCACCCAGCATTACGCACGTAGCAAGCTCGACCATCGGAACGCCTGTGACCTTGCTGATATACGGCACCGTTCTCGACGCACGCGGATTGACCTCTATGACGTAAAGCTCGTTTCTCCATATCAAATACTGTATGTTCACAAGTCCTTTTGTTCCAAGAGACAGTGCGAGCTTTTCGGAGGACTCTATTACGGTCCTCAGCATTTTGTCATTGATGTTGTAGGGGGGATAGACCGCTATGGAGTCTCCGCTGTGAACGCCGGCACGCTCGATGTGCTCCATTACCCCGGGGATAAGGACATCCGTCCCATCGGAAATGACATCCACCTCAAGCTCAATTCCCATCATGTATTTGTCCACAAGCACCGGATTTTCGATCCCCGTCGACAGAATACGGCTCATATATGCCTTGACCTCAACGTCATTGTATACAATCGACATATTCTGACCGCCGATAACATACGATGGGCGAAGCAGAACGGGATAGCCTATCGCATGCGCCGCACTTATCGCTTGCTCCGTTGTCATAACGCTCTCTCCCTGAGGGCGCTTTATATCTAACTCCCCGAGCAGGCGGTCGAACTTTTCCCTGTCCTCTGCGGTATCTATTCCCTCTGCCGAGGTGCCGAGTATCCTGATCCCATTTTTGTCGAGATATTTTGTCAGCTTTATTGCCGTCTGGCCTCCGAATGCAACGACCACGCCGATCGGCTTTTCAACCTTGATGATGTTCATAACGTCTTCGGGAGTAAGCGGCTCAAAATATAGCCTGTCGGCGGTATCGTAATCGGTCGAGACCGTTTCCGGATTATTGTTGACGATAACCACGTCATATCCGAGACGCTTGAGTGCCCACACGCAGTGCACGGAAGAATAATCGAATTCTATTCCCTGCCCTATTCTTATAGGCCCTGAACCGAGCACGAGTATGGTATCCTTTCCGCTTCTCGCAAACGAGCGCGCCTCGCAATCCTTATCGTATGATGAATAGAAATACGGTGTTTCCGCATCGAATTCCGCGCCGCAGGTGTCAACCATTTTATATGACGCGTCCATGGCAGGCAGAGCTGAGCTACCGCTGAGCCTTGCAAGTGCGGCATCGGTGTACCCGAGCGTCTTGCCACGCATGTACTCCTCATCACCCATACCGTTTTCGGCAATATCGTGCTCAAAGTCGGCAAGCTTTTTCAGCTTAGCGAGAAACCACATATCGATTTTTGTGATGTTGTGTATCTTTTGCAGTGTGTAACCGCTCTTGATAGCTTCAAAAACGGTAAAAAGTCTGCGGTCGTCGGCAATATTCAGCCTTTGTTCCAGTGGCAGATCGTTTATAGGAGCAGCATTAAGCGTGTCGAGAGAAATTTCGGCTCCTCTTACCGCCTTCATAAGTGCCGCCTCAAAATTAGGAGCGATCGCCATGACTTCACCAGTAGCCCGCATCTGGGTCCCGAGCACACGGCTGGCGTTGCTGAATTTTTCAAACGGCCACTTAGGTAGCTTTACTACGACATAGTCAAGAGCCGGCTCAAAGCAGGCACAGGTCTTTCCGGTAATATCATTGGTGATCTCGTCGAGAGTGTATCCGAGTGCTATTTTGGTCGTGATTTTTGCTATAGGATATCCGGTCGCCTTGCTTGCTAGCGCAGAGGAGCGCGAGACTCTTGGATTGACCTCAATAACGGCGTATTCAAAGCTGTCGGGATTAAGCGCAAACTGGCAGTTGCAGCCGCCTACGATACCGAGCGCCGATATGATCTCAAGCGACGCGCTACGGAGCATCTGAAACTCCTTATCCGAAAGCGTCATGGTAGGAGCAACAACAATGGAATCGCCCGTGTGGATCCCCACCGGGTCGAAATTCTCCATGCTGCACACCGCTATGACATTGCCCGCGGAGTCACGCATGGTCTCAAACTCAATTTCTTTCCAGCCGTATATATATTTTTCAACAAGTATCTGCTTTATGGGCGAAGCGTCAAGTCCGGTCTGTGCAACTGTGGCAAGCTCGTCCGGTGTGTATGCCACGCCGCCCCCCGCGCCACCGAGTGTAAATGCAGGGCGGATGATAACAGGATATCCGATCGATGCCGCCACCGCGAGCGCCGTATCAACGTCGTTTGCGATGTCCGACGGTATAACCGGCTGACCGATCTCGTT
>ENA-ORSL01003040-ORSL01003040.1-human-gut-metagenome-genome-assembly--contig:-NODE-3040-length-11266-cov-2.877085_pt1 | contig 11266 bp, 8 predicted proteins | sample MGYA00242190_ERZ509157 | MGnify/ENA primary metagenome ERZ509157 (study PRJEB26280, sample SAMEA2338664) | human gut metagenome | biome: human gut; feature: human-associated habitat; material: faeces...
AAAGGGTTCTGCTGCCTTATGCAAGAAATAAAAAATGGAATTGATAGAACCCACCTTAACGTTAAATCTTCTTGAGGGTGTGATGATAATACTTCCACCAATCCGCTTGTTGCGTCAAGTCCTCCTGTAAAGAACAATGACCTTAGGGAAGAAGCGTGTTCAACGACTTTATTGTCCACCACATTGCCAGGGGTAACATCAAAATTGAAATGGATATAAGGGAACATATGCTTATATGCCGCTTTTATTTTGTTAAGGGATTCGAAAAAGGTTTTGTCTAACTCGGGAACTTCTATAGAAATATTTAGAAGCATGGTCATCGTCAACATATTAGACACAAAAGGCACCATTAATACAGCAGGAGGTACTTTGGACAAATCACAATCTCCAGGATATTCTATGAATAGGTGGGGCGTGTCTGGATTTTTATAGAACTTACGTAACTTCCTTGGAGAATCAAAGAAATACACTATCTGATTCTTGTTTATCTCATACTTAGTCAGTTTCAATTTATCTTTCACCATGATTTTAGTCTTATTGTTATGATTATCTTCCTATTATCTTTCTCAATCTATTAGCTATTGTAGGACCACAATATTTCTTCACCATCAATTTGCATCGCTCACTAAATGTAGGCTGAAAGAAATGGAGAACTTCATCCCAGTCATCCGTTGCCAGGAATTCCTTCCAGAAATCTGGGGTCTTAGGGTTTCTCCTGGCGGAATATCTATAATTCCGATTTCCTTCATATGCCTCTTGAAGGGGTCTTTCAAAAGAAATCAAGCTGTTTTTCACCCCAGCTTCATATAGCTCGCGCGCTTTCTCTGAATTCAAGGCCAATAACGATATTCCGTAATTCCGCTCTTTCTGATGCTTGAATTTATATTTTCGACCTATGCCCCAAAAGTCAGCGATTGTAAAATCAGCCTCTCGTTGCAAGCCATTTGACTTACATTCATGACAGCATGGCCTGATAAACATGTCGTGTAGCATGCCATAAAAATAGCTGTTTTCATTGTTCATGAAAATTTTCTTGCCTTTATTCCGGAAATAACCTACTGTCAACACGCCATTGTCCCATCCGTATTGCTTGTCTCGGAAATTAAAGTCAATCATCTTGTCCTCATACCTACGTTCCAACCAGTTTATATATTTCTTGAAGACAGCGGGAGAAGGAACACCATGACAAATGAAGTCAATTGTTATCAGGTTCTTATGGAGTCTTTGCGGTAGATAGGCATACAATCCCCGAACGTGGCAAGAAGTTCCCGTAAAGAGCACGATAAAGCCCTCTTCCAATTGTGCTTTGATAGTTTTAAAAGTGTCATTTACCTCTGCTTGTATATATTTAGACCGCCGCAATTTATCAATATCCTCTATCTTCTCAACATACTGATAAGTTAGTTCCAGGTCTTGCGTATATGCCGCTCCCCAAACAATTCCGCTATTTCTTAATACATACTCAGCGATAGCGGAAAAGGCTCCTCCGGAAGAGCTTTTTAATCGAATGTCCTTGTCTTTATGCCAACACGCATATATGTTGGGGGTTGGATTGACTGTTTTTTGAGAAGAAATAATCGGGCATCTTTTTTCACACAATAAGCATCCCACACATTTGTTTGGATTTATCTTTGGATATAAAAAGCCTTTCTCATCTTTTGTCATGCTGATAGCGTTATGTGTACATGTTTGATAACATGTGCCACAGGCGGTGCAGTCATATTCGCCACAGAGGGTAGGGAATACCTTGTTCATGTCAGTTTTCAATAGCGTTGATAAGATAATCAAGAGATTGATGTCTCAATTTCTCTGTTCTCGTATTAGAAATTTTATAATCAATAGATGGTTGCTGTAGGAAGCTGTCTTCATAGACAAGCCTGTTGCCTAGACCTAGGCTGTTAAGCAAATCAATTTGTCTGGAATTATTGTCCTTGTTCTTTTTTAGTATGGTATAAAAGTCTTTCTGATAGATAATGGAAAATACCGTCCCATGAAAAGAGTTCGTTAAAATCATATCTGCTTTGCTGAACAATCCGATGAAATCATCCGGTGCGGCATCAATGATATCATGGATATGCTTATTATGGTCTTGCTTGAATGCCCCTTTCGTGATTCTTACGATTTTCAGCCCAGATAACCTGGATAGCTCCATAGCGGTTTTCGTGATGAACTTAGAGTCTTTCAATACATATAATAAAATGTATTTATAATTAGGCACTTTAGAGCAGTTCGCTATCTCGTTCCACTCTTCTTGGGTGAGCAAGAAAGTTGGATCCAAAACGAGTTTCGCCTCTCTTCCCGTCAAGTCCTTGATGATTCTTATCCCTGTTTTTTCTCTTGTGGAAATGTGCGTAAGTTGACCAAGGTTTTCTTTATATATGTGTTTCGCATCATTGGGTAAGTTTTTGACCCCAAAACTGGAGGCATAAGCAATCTTTTTGGAAGATTTCGGTGCGAAAGTCAGAAAATACGGATTCAACGACGTATAACAATTAGGATTCCATACCTGGTCACTTCCTACGCAATAGACATCATAGACAGGAGGGTTTGTGTACAATTGAGAATATGAGTAATATCTGACGGGAGAGAATCTTGTATATTTATCATGAAACCGCTCAAATCCCCTTATCCTGTTTTTGTAATTCTTGTAATGAGGAAGAGACTTCATTTCTTCTATAATGGGCAACAAAAATTCTTTTACTCTTTTCTTTAGAGGGAAGTTATAATAGGGTCTTGATATCTTCTCTTTCTTGAAATTCTTGTTTTTATAAAAAAGGTAATCAATAATTTCCGCTTTATAGCCCATTAGATTGAGTTTCCGTTGTAATGCGAAGGCTTGCAATTCAGCTCCGTAATTATTAACTTTTACTATGGTAATTATGCCAATTGTTTTCATTTGCGTATATGTTTAGGTATGTCTTCCTCTATTATGTTAATGGATATGTCAGAAATGAATAAATAGAGGCAGATGTGCTGTCTGCCCTCTCATAAGCTCTATAGACGGCTATACCCAGAGTACGTGTTACATGTGAATTCTACAAGTATGGGAGGGAACGCTCCTTTTTTATGAACAATTTGGTAAGGAGCTTTGACTTAGAATCATTGTTGCATGACATTCCCACAGCTGTTCTATTCCGATGTTCCTCGAAAAGTCGTTGTGCCAATAAATATTGTGAAATATTATTCGCCCAGTTGAGATTTGTTTGATAATCGTTCCTTCCAAATCCTTCACTATTTTTGTGATAACATCCCTCACTCTGAACAGGTTAGTCAAAGACAAAGCTTGGTTTTGCCGTATTCCCTAATAGCCAACTATATAATTGTATCATTTTATTAGCTGAAGCATCCCATGTAAACTTTTCTTTGACTAAATGATAACCGTTGATTCCTATTTGTGCCCTTTGCTCAGTACTCATGGACAAAAGAGTTATCAAACCCTGTTTCACAGATTCTACTGTATCATCGATGCGGATAGCCGCATTTGCCTCAAACCCTTCAGGGATATTACATTTAGCTGTCATAACAACCGGTAGTTTCCATGACCATGCTTCCAATATAGTCATAGGTAATCCTTCGCCATGAGAGGGCAAGATGTAGGCATCTGAAGTGGCATACATTCGACATTTATCTTCGCCGAATAATCCCCCATGAAAGGTAACGATGTCGTCTAAATGTCTTTCTTGTGCTATTTGTCTCAGTTCAGTTAAGCAGTTCTCATGATCCCAGCCGACCAAATCTATATGCCAGTTAGCCAATAAAGCCGGTTTTTCATTTTTGATTTGTACAATAGCTTTTAAAAGCATGTCAACTCCCTTTTTCTTATGCAACCGTCCTAAATACAGCAAATGCTTTTTATCGTCTGTCCGTTCAAAGCTTTTTACCGTATCAGGCATGTTTACTCCGTTGGGAATAATCGCTACCGGTTGTTTCAGACCATACGCGCGAATATCCTCTAATTCTTTTTGGCACAAGGCATGATAACAATCGACGGCTTCTAAGCCTTTTTGAAAGAAAAGGTTGGATACGATTCTTTTAAACGTTCCTTGCGACTGTATGATATATGGATCAAGCATTCCATGTGGAGAGCAGACTATAGGGCTATTGGGATGTATCTTCTTCCAATCTGTCATCCATAGATGCGGACAGCGCCATAATGCTTCCATGTGAAGGATATCGACGTCAGAGCGCAGCAAAGCCCGTTTTGCTTCTGAGGAATGCAATAGAAATCCAGCATCGAACAGTTGGATAGGCAAACCGTTCCATTGCCGAATATCTTCATTGCAATATTCGTCCCGAAAGGATAGAATCTTGATGTGTTGAGAATTGAAAGCTTTGTTTGTGAATAACTCACGAACTGCATCAAATACGCCTCCGGCTTTACGAGTTATACTATAAGTAAAAATAAGGATATTCATTGGTGATATGATTAGCGACCACCTGTTGTCAGATAGTAGAATTTGCTACAGTTGTGTTTTAACAATTTGCCTACTGTAATTAGGATCAACAATATAAAGGGAGGTATGAGCAAATAATTAATTCCATAGGCCAAAGGAGTCGAACCTATAATATTTGTTACAATTCTTTGCAAAGCAGTAAGAATAAAAAAATGATTAGCATAGATAAAGAATGAGTAGGTATATGTATCTTTAATCTTTAGCTTATCATAATTGATAATAAAATCTAATAAAATCCATAATATAATAGGGGAAATAAATCTATAAATAAAAAATGTGTAATCATTATGAGAAAGACAAAGTGAAAATAGACTTATTGCAAAAATAGTAACACATACCATAAATAGTTTTTTATCCGTAAAAGCCATTGTCATCACTTTTTCTGAATAATGATGTCCTATATAAGCACCTGTCAAATATATAGGGAACCAATATAAAATACTCTCATAGGGGAAAGTTATGAAAAACAGATTTATAGAAAATGTTATCAATATAATAATCAATCCTATTGTTTTGTTCTTTACAAAATAATAAATGAGTGGAGATAATAAGACGTAGATGATCAAATTTCTAACAAACCACAAGGGGGTATAATCAGACATAAGTATACCTAATAGATTGTTTACCAAGTCGAATTCTGTAGTAGAGTTTGTGTTATTACGTATAAGAGGAATATAATGACTACCAACAAACAATGCACAATAAAATAAGTTCCATATTAGGTATGGTATGCATAAAGATTTAAAACGACGCTTGAGTTTCGCAGAATATTGAGATAAAGAAAAATTCCTATAAAACAAGAATGCTGAGAGTGAGAAAAAAGTAGGTACAGCACAAAATCCAAAATCTGTGACTATATTAGATAAATAATAGAAGAAATCTTTGTACTCATAAGACATTGCTCTTATGCAATTTGAATGGTATATTAAGATGGTTACACTTAATATAAAATTGAGTATAACTATTTTCTTCCGAATATTATTTTCGGATGTTTTTATCACATATTTCATATTTGAACTGTATTTTATTAATGTATTGACATATCAGTAATAGAGGTATCACCAAAATGAATAAAAATTCTAGTCGAGCCACCATTAACTGGATCCCATGGGTCATAATAATCGCTGAACTATTTAGTAGAAATAAATATAAAAACAAATAAAAACTTGAGAATTGTGCAAGATAAAAACATCTTCCATAGAAAAAGCCGAGAATAAAGTAAATAAGAAAGCCGAAATAGGAAAAGGCACTGAAAGCGTCATAATATCCTGTCATGCAAGTAACTCCCTTGCATAATTCATCCTTAAGCTCTAAGTCTTCTAAATCAGACATAAGACCATTTTTTACGTTTTCCCCAACGATTCGTTGTGGAACATAGTTAAATACAAATCCATTCCATAAAAATAGACCGAAATTGTATTTTGCGTTTTGGAAACAGTAGTCTATACCTTCAGCAGCGTTTCCCAAATCCATTCCTACCGGCGTATATGAATTAGTAAAAGCATTTTTAAAGTTTTCAATATAATTTATTTCAGAGATATTTTTAAGGCTAAAACCATTGTTGCCGTGAACAATCTGATTACGGATGTCTACAATGCTTAAACTTGCTATACCGCCAAATAGAAATATTCCCAAAAACAGATTAGCTAATAATTTCCTTTGTCTTTTTAGTTTTAAAGTGGCGAACAGTAACCACATGACAAGTAAAATAAAAGTGTTATTACGCGATCCTTTTATGATAAAGGCAAAAATTATGATAGGAATGCTTGCTATAATCAGTGATACCCAAAGAAGTTTAGTAGTATATCCTTTATATGCTTTTACCAATCCCAAAGATAAGCCTATAATACCTAATGCTTGAAATTGTGAGGCAACTACCCAGTCTGCATTACGCACATTTCCCATAAACATAAATGTAGCCAAAGTCCCCAACAAGCTTAATATAAAAATAGGAATATCCATCTTTTCTATCTTTAAGTTCCAAAAAGATTTGGTCGGTATTCCTCTTTTTTTCCCAAATTCATATCCCGCTACCAAGGCTATATTACAGGAAATCATTACAATCAAAAGATTGTACAGAATGTTATTATTGTAATGAGGATGGAAATAAATCGTGGTTAATTGGGGTAATAATTGCGTGAGGGACATCACCGCAACAAGCACGCATGGAGAAAATATCTCAATGACATTGCGATAATATCTAATGATGATATAGATATTTAGAGCAATGAACAATAAAATACCTATAAGAATCATTTGCTTAATGTTTTGAAAATGGAGGCAGCCATTGACTCTATCGTATAATTCCGAATTTTATTAAGATTATAAGTCGAAATAGCGCGTCTTAAAGATACATTATCCAGTATGTTGTTGATGGCTTTACCTAAATCGACACTGTTTTCAGAAGGAACTATTAAATTTTTGTCTGATATAAGTTCCAATCCTGCTACACACCTATCTGTTGTTATAACAGGAAGCCCTTGTGACATCGCTTCATTTATAACTAAGCCCCAAATATCTTCTCGTGTTGGAAGAACAAAAAGGTTTGAAGCCTTATAATATTCATTCAATTCATCTTTGGACAAGAAAGGTCGAAATGTCACGTTTGTCAAATTGTTTTCTTTAATAATGGAATTATATTCATCAGTAGGTGTCCCACCTATGAGACAAAGCGTTGCATCTGCATGTACAGTCTTCATAGCCTTTAGTAGTATGTCAAAACCTTTACGATGAATGAATTGTCCGACAGATAATACAAGATAGTGCGTTTGTATTCCTAATTTTCTTCTTATTGTTTCTTTCTCTTTTTCAGACAAGACTTTTTCTACAATATCACTCGTCTTGATTGACGTAAAAGGGTAACGCCGTATTTTATCTTGCAAAGCCCCATAGTGCATAAGGTAGCCATCTGTAAAATTGCTTGGACTCAAATAAAGAGTAGCTCCACCTATCAACACTCTTTTAAATGTAAATTTGGCTATATTCTCATGCTCAGGAATTATTCCACCATCAGTTTCAAACACATATTTTCTTCTTAGAAATTTGAGTAAGAGAATAAGAAGACTTTGCGTTCGCGTATGATAACATCCTATAACAATTCGATCATATACCTTCTGTAAAGGTAAGAATAGAATTTTCCATTTAATCTTTTGTTCATTTAAAAAATATCCACGAAATAATATTCAAACTTAAATTGTCTTTCGTCAATCCAGTTAAATTTCTGTTGATTTGTACGTTTCCCTTCAAAAATTACTGTTAACTGACAATATTGAGAAAGGCAGTTGCAGAAATCAACACGGTATGGAGTAGGTATGTTGGTAAGAAGTAGTACTTTCATAAGCATATCCTTTTAAATAATTCAATTATCTAAAATCATTCTTAATATTTGTACAACTTTTTTTCGATAATTTTCCCATGTGTATCCATCCGCAGATTTCTCTGCATTCACTGACATTAAGCACATTTCTTTTTTGTGAGATAAAAACCAATCAATTTTAGATTGCAACGCATTTTCATCACTAACTGGAATACAAAATCCATTATAACCATCTTTTACGATAGAGCTAAGTCCCGTGTTATATGTACACAGAATTGGTAATCCACTAGCCAATGCTTCAAGTCCAACCATGGCCATCCCCTCTGCTAAAGAGGGTAATACAAATAAATGAGATAAAGAGTATATTTGTGCTATTTGATCGCGTGTTACAAAACCACGAAAACATATATTGGACTTGGCATGGTATTCTTTATATAATAAATCATTTGGATTGTAAGATCCTACTAAATTCAAGAATACTTCTTTTTCAGAATACCGTGAAACTACATTTAATAAATGATGAATTCCTTTTCTTCGACTTATACCTCCTACAAACAATAATTGTAAAGGTCTTTCTTCAAAGTTTCTATATACATTCTTAAATTGACGTAAATTCACTCCATAAGGAATAATAAAGATGTTGGATGTATTTTTAACCAAGGGTAAAATGCTTTGTTTTACGAAGTCTGATCCAACTAAAAAATAATCTGCATCTAAAAATTCTCTGTCATACCTAACTAAATTTTGGTGATTCCACAGAAGACATTGTTCTTCTTGAAGTAGCGAGCCTGGATACAATTTAATATCTTGCAAATATATGCGTTTCATATAAGAACGAGCAGCAATAGAAGTATCCAGAACACATTTTATGTGTGAATTTCGTTTTTTCAAAGTTTGGAAGGCATCATATACATTAGAATCATACATAATCACAGCATCGACATTATGCTTCAGGGCATATTTTATGACTTTTTTTGCAAAAGCTTTATGGACTTTATTTGCTAACCAATCATAGTATTTGCGATTGAGATTCAATCTCGCAAGCACTATTAGACATAATCCTCCTAAACTGCAAAATAGAGTTACATCATTATCATCCAATTCATTTGCTTTTCGTGAAAGTGCTTTTCGTAGTGCCTTTCCTCGAAGAATTAATTTTAAGAAATATAATAAAGAGTATTTCTTATCATAAAGAGTGGTTATATATTGATAAAGCATTCCACCTTCTTTAAGAGCTATCGCTGTTTGGAAAGAATGTTGTTTCCCAGGATGTGCGACAATTACCTTTTTCATTTCACATCAATTTTAATTGAATAAACATAAGTATATACATATTTGAGCATATAGCTATCCGTTCATTTCATTAGAGATATGTACGCAAAAAAGAATTGCTTTTAAGAACTATTTTGTTGTAAATATATTATATGCGTCTCCGAATTTCAAAATCAGCATGCCAAAAGTAGAAAATCGAAACTGTTTCAAAAAATTCCGTTCTCTTTCATATGCACAAACAATTTATTCTCTTTCATCCCAAGCAGATGGCGGCAACTGTAGTGCTGTAACGTAATATGTAATGATAGTATTCAAACCTTCTGTTTCTTAATTAAATATTTACATATCATATATAATTGATTACGCTCTGTCTGCGATAACGCACAAAAGAGAATAACAGCAATCAAACACACACAATTCCCAAATACCAGTCCTATCAGTCCCAATAAGGTTTCTGGAAATAAAAACGATAGCCCATAACATATAATGCAGTCGCATAATGCTACCACAACGCAAGGCACGACTACTTTACGGAATAGTTCAATGCCTTTGAAATCTGTGACACGTATAGCAAACCATGTTCGTATTCCACATATGAATATTTCATATAACACCAAGGCTATAATTAGATAAGTAGGATTATTGGTCAAGCGGCCGACCGCATAAATAATAGGTAATACCAATAAATAAAGAGAGTCAGGAATCAACATGAAATTCTTAATTCTATTGGTCGCCAAAACCGCTGTGCGGATTGGTTCAAAAGCCGCATATGTCAGACTTAAGAACGGAACATTGAACAAAAGTAACCGTATACGCTGGGACGTTTTCTAGCCAAAGGTACATAATATATTCTGTGCGAAACAGAAAAGGAATCATGATGAAATAGGTGAAGAAGACCTCCATCTTGCTCCCCATAAGGACTAACTTCTTATGTGTGCTTATTTCATGATTTGCATATGTCTTGGTAATTTGTGGAGAGATAGCTCGCAAGATGTTAAACGAGAAAGACTGGATTGAATTCTTTAATTGCAGTGCAATGGTATAAACACCATTGATGGCAACTCCAAAAGTGAGATTGATGATATAAACAACACCCTGTGAAGATACTAATTGTAATACACCTGATAGAGAAGAAATACTAGTGAATTTCCCTATCTGTTTTACAGTTTCTCTATCTATTCCCCAATGATATTCTGCCTCTTCAAAATTCCGATGACAATAAATCTGATAAACCAAGCGAATAAAAACACTTACTGCTGCAAGCAATATCGCGTAAATTAGCAATCGATTATTCTCAAATAAGGAAAGGCAATAGGCAGCCCCAAAGTTAAGCATTACCTGCACAATAGAAATAACGGCAAAAGCATTCATTTTTTCGTGCGCAATAATCAGTGCATTATATGGAATGCTTATCGTATTGACAATGCAAGTTAATGCAGAAAGCTGAAATACCCAAAGTGAAGCATCACGACTTGCTTCTGGAATATTGATTTTATTTTCAAGCATCCACAATCCGCCAACCTCCAATAGAACAAACATTATGCCTGACAGCACTAAAATCACATTGAGCGAAGAGCAGAACACTTTATTGGGCTGGCCGTTCTCTAAGCCCAATTCAAAGGTAATGAATCGTTGTACTGCACTGGTAATGCCGCTTGTGAATACGGTAAAAAGGCTGACTATACTTCCTATCACTCCATATACACCCATATCTTCAATACCCAAATTAGCGAGTGTCAACCGTGTGGCATACAAGTTTAGCCACATGGTGAAGAGCATACGCACATAAAGGAGCAACGAATTTTTCAGGATTCGTTCTTTACTAAAGTTTTCAGACATGGCACAGTAGTACAATAAGCTTTGTAAGTTCTCTAATTTGTTGAGGTGTATAAACAATCAAACTAGTTAGATTGATTTATTTATAGCTGTCCGCAACAATTCTTTCAATTTTTCTAAAACTTTAGGTTTTAAAGATTCTTGATAGAGGTTTCGACATTTGATGCTTCTTTTTTAACAATATCCATTAACGCTCTAACAAGCTAATTCATCTAAATATGCTAGTTGAAAAATAGATTGTTATTTTATTATTTATTATCACTACTGTCCCGTAAAAGTTGATAAATAGTTCTTTGAAATTATTGAAATATAGTCAATTACACGGTTTTTTGGAATGAAACGGACTTGATTTTGCAACTTTGCAGTCTAATACAAATGGCTGCTATGT
>ENA-ORSL01003057-ORSL01003057.1-human-gut-metagenome-genome-assembly--contig:-NODE-3057-length-11195-cov-5.378456_pt1 | contig 11195 bp, 5 predicted proteins | sample MGYA00242190_ERZ509157 | MGnify/ENA primary metagenome ERZ509157 (study PRJEB26280, sample SAMEA2338664) | human gut metagenome | biome: human gut; feature: human-associated habitat; material: faeces...
TGCCCAGGGTGCAGAGGTAGAGGTGGTTGTAGCCATCCTTGCGGCTCTGCATGATAAAGCTGTTGCTGTCCCAAGGCAGGAACTGGATAGGATGACATGGTTCTACATATTTCTCATCGGTCTCGCGATAGAGTTCGCCTGTCTTCTCGCCGGTTTCTGCATTGTAGGCGGTAAGGCGGCAGTCGTTCTGGTCGCGGTTCAGTTCGAACATATAGATGGTCTTGCTGTCCGGACTCCATGCGATGTTGGTGAAGTAGCGGTCGGTTGGATCGCCAGCCTTCAGATAGACGGTCTTGCCGGTCATGCAGTCGAACACGCCTACGGTTACCTTGTGTGATGTCTCGCCAGTCATCGGATACTTGTCTGGTGCAGGAGTAGCAATGCAACTCTGTGTTTCAGGATGATTGAAACCGATTTCTGGGATGTCGACCTGCGGATAGTCAGTTACCATACTCTGGTCCATGCGATAGAAGGCGAGCAGTTCGCCGTTCGGACTCCAGAAGGTTCCCTTGCTGATACCGAACTCATCGCGGTGAACACTCTGTCCATAAACAATTTCGCGGTTTCCGTCCTTTGAGAGCTGGAAATCGTGAGATTTCTTCTCTTTTGTCAGGGCGTTGCTGGTTACATCGAAGGTACGCACATAGAGGTTGCTGCCCTTCAGGTAGGCGAAGGCGTTCTGCTGGGCGTTGGCCTCCAGGAGGTTCTCGCTGTCAGCAAAATCCATCTCGCTCAGCAGCTTATGCTTCTTGAAGTCTATGGTATAAGTCTTGCTGCCGTTGCTTACCATCACGATGTTCTTGCCTGCAAAAGGGAAGAGAGCATTGTAGAGGGCTCTTACCTTGATGTCTTTGGTAGGAGCAATCCACTGGTTGATGTCATTGATGCCGAAGAGCTTGGTCTCCTTGCCTGTCGTCTTGTTGACGAGATAGCAGGCATCCACATCCTGGCGAACGAGTTCATTGCCCCACCAGGTGCACCAGCGGTTCTTAGCTACCATGTTACGATAGTTGTTGCCGCCGAAGTTCAGGTCTTCCAGTGTAAAGGCTTTCTCGCCTTTCTGAGCAGGAACCACGCCCTGAGCCTGTAAGTCGGTTGCATTCATAGCCATCATAATCATAGCAGCAAAAGATAATTTATAAATTGAATTCTTCAGATTCATTATATTCTTTACTTTACTTTATCGGGTTTACCACCCATGCGTTGTGAAACACGACGTATGGGTAGTATGTCTCTTTAATCCTCGTCGTCGAAGTCAACGCTGAAGTTCTTCTTGCCTCCGCGCTTGCCTCCGAAATCACGGCCACCACGTTTGTCGCCCTTGAAACCACCACGCTTGTCGCCTTTCTCGAAACGCTTTCCGTCGCGCTTGCCACCGAAGTCACGGCCACCCTTGCGGTCGCCCTTGAAGCTACGGCTGCCACGCTTGTCATCGTCGTCATCATTGCGTCGACCGCCGCCGATACGTGAACGGCCGCCCTTATGGAACTCAGCACGCTTCTTCTCGAAGTCTTCCAGACGGTGAGTATGGAACTTGAAAGAACGGATATCGTCCTCCTCGTTTTCAGTCTCCTCGCTAACACGCTTCTTGAATTCACGCTCCTTCTTGAAACGGTGCTTCTGAGCCATCTCGCTCTTCTCGCGCTCAGTCTTCACAATACCGCCTTCAGAACGGAAGTCCTTCATCTTGCCGTCGAACATCACATACTTGCGGAATTCGCACTCCAAGCTTCCGTTGAATACAGGAATCTTGATAGATGGTTTCAGACCAATCTGTTCGAAGCACTCCTCGCGGTAGCTCAATACCCAAGCCTCATTGCCGGCAAAAGCCTTCTTGAAGCGCTCACCTATCATCTTGTAGGTGTTCAGGAGGTTAGGGGTAGAGATGCGCTCACCGTATGGAGGGTTCATCACGATGATGCTCTTTTCTGCTGGCTGGGTGAAGTCCTTGAAATCAGCCTGTGAGATGGTGATGTCCTTGCTAAGACCGGCAGCACGAACGTTGAGGTTAGCTGTGTTTACAGCCTTCATGTCAACATCGTAACCATAGATATGGTGCTCGAACTCGCGCTCCTGAGAGTCGTCGTTATAAATCGTATCGAAGAGATCCTGGTCGAAATCGTTCCACTTCTCGAAGGCAAACTCCTTGCGGAATACACCTGGAGAAATGTTGCGGGCGATGAGGGCAGCTTCGATGGCGATGGTACCTGAACCACACATCGGGTCGATGAAATCGCATTCGCCCTTCCAGCCGGTCATCAGAATCATACCTGCAGCGAGAACCTCGTTCAGAGGAGCCTCTACCTGCTCCTGGCGGTAGCCACGGCGGTGCAGACTCTCACCACTCGAATCGAGACTCAAGGTGGCATTGTCTTCTGCAATGTGGATGTTGAGGCGGATATCCGGGTTAGACACGCTGATATTTGGACGTGTACCCTGCTTCTCGCGGAACCAGTCAACAATCGCATCCTTTACCTTGTAAGTTACGAAGCGTGAGTTGCGGAACTCCTCAGAGTAGACAACTGAGTCAACAGAGAAAGTCTTCTTCACGTCTAAGATGTCATCCCACTTGATCTTCTGGATCTGATCATACACCTCTTCAGCGCTTCTAGCCTTGAAGTGCTTGATAGGCTTTAAGATACGGATGGCTGTGTGCAACTGGAAGTTAGCACGATACATCATTTCCTTGTCGCCTGTGAAAGACACCATGCGGCGACCGATCTGTACATTATTGGCACCCAACTGGGTGAGCTCTTCAGCCAAGACAGGCTCGAGGCCCATGAAGGTCTTGGCAATGAGTTCAAATTCCTGTTCCATTATTGAATTCTATATCTAATAAACTTTGTTTTTCTTTTTTATATTTCTTTGTTTTCGGTTTCATATCCTTGGTAACCCATACGTTGGCTCCCACTACGCAGCCTTCTCCGATGGTGATGCGACCGAGGATGGTGGCATTGGCGTAGACGATGACATCATTTTCGAGGATAGGGTGGCGAGGGATTCCCTTGATAGGATTGCCGTCCTTGTCGAGAGGAAAACTCTTGGCTCCGAGGGTTACACCCTGGTAGAGTTTCACATTGTCACCGATGATGCAGGTAGCTCCAATCACCACACCCGTACCGTGGTCGATGGTGAAGTGCTTGCCGATGGTAGCCTCCGGGTTGATATCAATACCGGTTTCCGAATGCGCCAGCTCAGTCATCATTCTCGGAATGAGCGGCACTCCCAGTTCGTGCAGTACGTGGGCGATGCGGTAGTTGGTAATCGCCTTGATGACCGGGTAGCAGGAGATGATTTCTCCATGGCTCATGGCAGCCGGGTCGCCCTCGTAGGCAGCCTCTACATCGGTAGCCAGAATCTTGCGCAGTCTCGGGAATTCCATGATTGCCTTGGCTGCAATCACGCCTGCCTTGGCACGCTGGTGCTGCAGTTCAGCCTGGGTTTCCGTTTCGCAGTCGTTGGCGAAGCAGAGACCGGCGAGAATCTGCTCTGACAGCATCTCATAGAGTTTCTCTACTCTTACTCCAATATGATATTTGATGGTTGAGATATTTACCGAAGAATTGCCGAAATATCCCGGAAAGAGGATAGAACGGGACAAACTGATAATTTCTTCGAGCGCCTTGCCCGAAGGAAGTGGATTCCCGTATCGATGCTGATGGAAGAGACCCTTCATAGATTCGGCGCTCGAAAGCTCCTCGATGGTCTCTGTCAGCTGATGAGTTAATGTATCTTTACTCATTTTCTTAATGTCTCAATAAAATTTGAGTGCAAAGATACGATTATTTTCTTGAATGACAAAGAAATAGCTACGGTTTTTTGTATTTTTTAGAGTGATTTTTTGAGGGATGAAAGACGGAAAGACCCATGTACGGTGTTTTACCGTACATGGGTCTGGCTTGTCTTATTTTGTGATGCTGTCCAGGAAGAGGAGCAGTCGGTTGGTGACGTTTACCTCTGAAACACCGGAATCGAAGTCGAGCGATACGAGGTTGAGCATTGGGAACCGGTCGTGGAGACGTTTCTCGATGCCCTTGGAAATCACGTGGTTAGCGATGCAACCGAAAGGCTGGAGCGAGATGATGTTGTTCACGCCATCACGGATGTAACCTACGATGTCGGCAGGCAGAAGCCAGCCTTCGCCAAACTGGGCTGCGAGCGAAACCAGTCCCTGTACGTCCTTCGCATCATCATAGATATTGGTGAACGGACGGAAGTAGCGGAACTTGCCGGCTGCCTTGTTTACCTGGCGCAATCTTCTGCCTATCAGCGCCTGATAAGCGCCCTTGATGATGAAATCGGGCACTTTGGTGCAACTCAGCCGCATGTGTTTCTGTATCTCTACATTCACAAATTCCTGCAGGAAGAAAGGGGCAAGCAGAGGCGGAACCACCTCAATGCCGCGCGAGATGATGTTCTGCTCCAGGAACTGGTGGGCGAAAGGATTGAACTTCAGGAAGATTTCGCCTACGATTCCTACCTTCGGCAGTTCTCTTTCGAGGGTCATCTGGTTGAATTCTTCGGCTGCCTGTTCCAGGAGTCGGATGAGTCCTTTGGCTGAATTCTGGGCGATAGGTCCGTCTATCAGCTGCATGTATTTATCGCGCAACTCTCTGGCAATGCCCGGTTTACGCTCTCTTACGATGCAGGCGTTGTACATTTCGTTGATTGCATCGCCATAGAAAATGGCGGTAACGATAATCTGACTGTATTTCAGCCAAGGCACATTGAAGCCGTCCTGCTCGTTGTAGTCTTGCTTGTCGTCTGTTGAGCCTGATGCTTCGCCTGTTGAGGCTGTTACACCGAGCGTGAGCAGCGGAATGTCCTGGAATCCATTTGAAATCATCGCACGTTTGATGAGACCGGCGTAGTTGGTTGCGCGACACTGGCCGCCCGTCTGACTCATCACTACTGCCGTATTGTTCAGGTCGTATCTGCCTGATTTCAAGGCTTTGATGATGTCGCCGACGATGAGTGTTGCCGGATAACAGACTTCGTTGTTGGCAAACTTCAAGCCGAGTTCGGCGCTTACCTCATCGCTCATTGGAAGTACCTCAACATCATAGCCTATCAGTTTCAAGATAGGCGGAATGATAGGGGTGAGGTATTCGGTCATGAAAGGAGCGAGAATCTTGCGATGAATATCCTGCCTGGTGAATACCTTGGTCTGTTGTAAATGTTGAGTGTTGAGTGTTGAATGTTGAATTTCTTCAGCTGTTGAATTTTTCACTCTTCGTTCTTCACTCTTCACTTCCTTCAGGCTTTCTATGAGCGAGCGGACACGGAGTTTCAGGGAGCCGATATTGCTCACATCATCTATCTTCAGCAGCGTGAACGGCTTGTTGTGGCGCTTCATGATGTCGCGAATCTCGTCCTGGATAAAACTGTCAGGACCGCAGCCGAAGCTGGTCATCTGGACGAAATGAACCTCATCGCCCTGTTCGGCAGCCCATTGTGCTGCCTTCAGAATGCGGTTCATATACGCCCATTGCTTCACGAGATAAGTCTCTGGCTGACAGTTGTATGCTTCGTTGTTGTCTTGGCTGGCTAATGCTGCCTCATTTCTTTCTGCCGCCAGGTCCTCCAGATTGAATTCTTTGAAATCTGCAAAGAGATTACCCCGGGCGATGTCTTCGCTGATGACGTTGACTCCCAGATTGGCAATCATCTCGCTCAGCTTGTGCTGAATCAGTGGGTCTGTATGATAAGGACGGCCAGCCAGCAGAATTGTAAGTCCCTTGTTTGGCTTCAGAATCTCCCAGCCCTGTTTCTTGATTTCAGCTGCATATACTGCCTGAGCATAGAGGGCCTCTCTCAGCGCTTTACGGGCAGCCTTCTTGCTTACTCCCAGTTGCTTGAGATAATCGGTAATCTGCTTTTCCAACGCCTTAGGCTGGGCAAAGTTGATGACGGGCGTATCGATCGGTTTCTTCAGATTGATGACCGACTTGATGACATCGCTGTAGCCCGAAACGACCGGACAGTTGAAGCTGTTCAGCGTATTCTTCGGGTCGTCATTATGTTCATAAACCACGTATGGCATGAGGATGCGGTCTACCTTCGGGTTCTCGTTGAGCTCCTTCAGATGACTGTGAGCCAGTTTAGCCGGGAAGCAGATATTGTCGCTCATCACCGTATTCAGGGCTCCTTCATACTGGCTGAAAGTGGAATCGGAAGAGAGAATCACGCCCAATCCGGCTGCCCGGAGCAGCGCATTCCAGAACGGATATTCCTCGTACATGTTGAGGATGCGAGGAATGCCTACTTTGACGTTGTGTTTTACAACGTCAAGTGGGTTAACTTCCTTTCTATCAAAGAGTAAACTATATTTGTATTCGTAGATATTCTTGCCTTTTATCCCGTTTGCTCCCTTGTTGTTGAACACACGCTCACACTTGTTTCCGGAGTAGAATCGGTTGCCGCCGGCAAAGGTGTAGCGGGAAACATAACAATGGTTTTCGCAGCCTTTGCATTGCAGCTGTTTGGTTTCATAATGAGCCAGATTCTGGAGATCATCGATGGATCTTGATGAGGCAGGGTGCTCGTCTTCTGCAGATGTGCGATGCTTGTAATCTGCCGCCGCATGAAGGGCACAGCCGTAGGCGCCCATCAGTTCCGGCATGTTGCTTCGTGCCACTTCGGTATGGGTGAGTAACTCAAATGCTCTTACCACCGCATCGTTTCTCATCGTACCACCCTGCACAACGATTTTGCCTCCAAGGTTCTCATTACCATGGAGTTTCAATACCTTATAAAGACAGTTCTTGATGACAGAATAAGAGATTCCGGCAGAAATGTCAGCAACAGATGCGCCCTCTCTGAGCACCTGTTTCACCTTCGAGTTCATGAAGACGGTGCAGCGGGTTCCCAGGTCGCAGGGAGCCTTCGACTGGCAGGCGAGTTGGGCAAAATCGCCTACAGAATAACCCATATTGTTGGCAAAGGTCTGGATAAATGTTCCGCAGCCCGAACTGCACGCCTCGTTGAGTTCCATGCGCACCACAGCCCCTTTCTCCACGAAGATAGCCTTCATGTCCTGTCCGCCAATGTCCAGGATAAAACTCACGTCAGGCATGAGTGAGGCAGCAGCTCTTTCGTGCGCCATTGTTTCTATAATGCCGCTATCGAGGCCGAAAGCCGCCTTGATAAGTTCTTCGCCGTAACCTGTAGAGCAGGAGCCTACGATTTCCAGTTCAGCGCCTCGCAATGCAGCTTCCTGCTTCAGGGCGTTCAGTCCATCCGCTACTGCCTTGATCGGATTTCCCAGATTCAGGCGGTAATTGGTAAAGACAATATCTCCCGTAGGCGTCTCCGCATTCACTCTTACCGCAACAATCTTCGTCGTAGTAGAGCCCGAGTCAATACCAATCACAACCTGCTGTTTTCCTTTGTTCAGCGGTTGGGTTTCGGTAGCGAATTTCGCTTTAGATTTGAGCCATTCCTGGTGCTCTTTCTCGTTCTTGAACAGGGGCAGCAGACTGCTGGTCCATTCCGTTTGTATTTCTTTTTTCATCCGGCTTCTGAGGGCAGATACTGAGGCTGCAGAATCTGCCGATTTAGCCCGGTAAGCACAGCCCAGAGCCGGAATGAGATTGCTGTTTTCTGATACGATGAAGTCGTTTGGAGAGAGATGGAGATATTCGCAGAAAGCCTTGCGGAGAGCCGGAAGAAAGGTCAGCGGACCGCCGCAGAGCAGGATAGGAGCCTCGAAACTGATGCCGTGAGAAAGCGTTACCACCGTCTGTACGGCGATGGAATGGAAGATGCTGGCTGCAATATCTGCTTCGGGCAGATTGCGCGCCATCAGGTTCTGGATGTCGGTCTTGGCGAACACGCCGCAGCGGGCAGCCATCGGATAAACGTGTTCTGCCTTCATCGCCAACTCGCTCATCTTCTGGTTTTCTACGCCCATCAGCACACTCATCTGGTCGATGAAAGCGCCCGTTCCGCCGGCACAGTTGCCGTTCATGCGCAGTTCCATATTTCCGTTTTCTTTGAAGAAGATAACCTTCGCGTCCTCGCCACCAATATCGATGAGCGCCTTCGCCTCAGGATGGGCAGTACGGGCATAGACCGATGCAGCCACCACCTCTTGTACAAACTCCGCCTGGAGCTGTTCGGCAGTAGCCATTCCTACGCTTCCCGTTACGCAGATTCTTGCCTCTGCATCGCCCGTGAGGGCTAAAATCTCATCGAAATATTGCGACACAAGTTCGTTGACACGAGCGTTGTGGCGTTCGTATTTTGAGTAAATTACCCGGTTATCGCTGTCGATAACGGCTATTTTGGCTGTCGTAGAACCAACGTCCAATCCTATGTAATAAATCTTCTCCATTTCTCTTATCTCAAGTATTTTCTCTTATCTTCTAGTATCTTCTTATCTTCTAGTGGCTTTTCCCAAGTTCCATCTGCTCTCTTCTCATATCCCTGAAAGCGCTCCAGGCTATCAGAACCGCAACGGCAAACGAGCAGCAATCTGCCCACATCTGACACATCTCCACGCCCAGCAGTCCGAAGAAATAGGGGAGGATGAAGATGAGCGGAATGAAGAAAAGTCCGCTTCGTGCCGCCGCTACGATGTTGGCTCTCACCGGTTTACGGATGGTCTGCATCAGCATGTTGGTGAGCACGATGCTGGCTACGAGCGGAAAACTGAGCACCTGCCATCGCAAAGCCACCGAACCTACGGCTACAACCGCTGCATCATCGCGGAAGATGCTGATGATGGAAGTTGAGAAGATGAAGCCGAGAAGGGCACAGACGCTGAGGAAAACCGTGCCGCATCTGATGCAGAAAAAGAAGGCTTCCTTTACGCGCCCATAGAGTTTGGCGCCGTAGCAGAATCCGCAGAGCGGCTGGAATCCCTGACCCAGACCGATGACCATCGCATAGGTGAAGAAGGAGATGCGGGTAACGATGCTCATGCCCGCAATGGCTGCATCGCCAAACGCACCTGCTGCCACATTGAGCATCAGCGTAGCGATACTTCCCAGTCCCTGTCTTGACAGCGAAGGGGTTCCGCCGAAGATAATCTCCTTGGCAAAGGCGCGGGTAGGGGTGAAATTGCAGAGACGGATGCGGATGTTCTCGCCTTTATGCGTCATCCAGAAGAGCATGGCGCAGCCGAAACACTGGCTGGTGAGGGTGGCTACGGCGGCTCCGGTAATGCCCAGCTGGAAGTAGAGAATGAGCAGAGGAGCCAGAATCAGATTGAGCAGCACACCCGACATGATGCCCTTCATCGCATACATCGTATTGCCCTGAAATCGCATCAGATTATTCAGCGTAAGCGAGGTGGTCATAAAGGGAGCACCCAGCAGGATAATGCCCAGATAGCGCTCTGTATAAGGAAGAATGGTGGGCGTAGAACCCATCAGAAGACAGAGCGGAGTGAGGAAAAGATGACCCAGAATGGCGATGAGGAGACCGGTAAGAAAACTCAGCACAAAGCCCGTTGTTGCCATCTTCTGTGCCTCTTCCGTATGCTTGGCGCCCAACTGGCGCGAAACATAATTGCCCGCTCCGTGACCGAAGAAGAAACCAATCGCCTGAATCACAGCCATTGCTGCAAAGGAAACGCCTACCGCTGCCACACTCTGCGTGTTGATGCTGCCCACGAAATAAGTGTCGGCGAGGTTGTACATGCTCGTCGACAGCATACTGATAATCGTTGGTATGGCCATCGTGAAAATCACATGATGCACAGGGGCATGTGTGAGGAACGTATAGTTGTCTCTTTTCTCTTTCTTCATAACTTTATGATGCTCTTTTGGGGCATTTCATCCTGCAAAGGTACATAAATATCCACAAAGTTGGACAATTATGAACAAACTTTTATAAATTTATAAGAAAAGAGTTGCATTATTCATAAATTTATTGTATTTTTGCACCGCAATTGAATATATATACATAAAACAATATACTAATGAATGATGAGATAAGAATCATACCGATAACGACTAAAAAAGGGCTGAAAACCTTCATTCAGTTTCATTATGATCTCTACAGAGGCCATAAGTTTGCCATTCCTTTTTTGCGTTTCGATGAGATGAATACGCTGGACCCAAAGAAGAATCCTGCCTTCGAATTCTGCGAGGCTCAATACTTCCTGGCGGTTGACAGCGAGGCTCGTATCGTAGGTAGAATTGCTGGCATTATCAACCATCGTGCCAACGAAGAGTGGAACAAGAAGCAGGTTCGCTTCGGCTGGTTCGATTTCGTGGATAATGTAGCGGTTTCCTGTGCCTTGTTGCGCGCGGTAGAAAACTGGGGCAAGAGCAAGGGAATGAACGAATGCGTAGGTCCGCTCGGCTTTACGGATATGGACCGTGAAGGCTTGCTCATCGAGGGCTTCGACCGGAAGTCTACGATGTATATCAATTACAATTATCCTTATTATAAGACGCATCTGGAGAGTTATCCGCTCTATGAGAAGGATAACGACTGGCTGGAGTACCGTATCAGGATTCCGGAAGTGACGCCGGCTAAGTTTGCCAAGACTGCCCAGATGATAGAGAGCCGATATAATCTGCATGTTCATAAGTTCACCCGCCAGGAACTGACCTCGGGAGGAATGGGCAGGAAGGTGTTCGAAATCGTGAACGAGACTTACAAGAATCTCTATGATTTCCAGCAGCTTACGGAGAAGCAGATCGATGAATATGTAAATACTTATATCAAGAAGGCTGACTTGAACCTGGTAACGGGTGTGGTAGATGGCAACGCTGGCAACAAGCTGGTTGCCTTTGGTGTTTCCTTCCCTTCTTTTACCGATGCGCTGCGCGAGATAGGCGATGGCAAGCTTTTCCCTACGGGTTGGCTGAAGGTGCTGAAGGTTCTGAAGTGGCACAAGACGGATACGGTAGATTTGCTCTTGATAGGTGTTCTTCCGGAATATCGCAAGAAGGGAGCCAACGCGCTTATTTTTGCCGATCTGATTGAGCAGTATCGCCGTTATGGCTTTAAATGGGCTGAGGCAATGCCGCAGATGGAGACCAATACCGGTGTTCAGAGCCAGTGGCAATATCTGGAGAGCGAACAGCATCGCCGTCATCGCTGCTATAAAAAGAAGATTTAAAAGTCTCTGTTTTGTGCCGTTCAGGCGTAAAAAGATAGAAAATGGGCTAAAAAGTTAAAATTACTAACTCGCTCTAAATTGGACTTTGATTGAAAATCAAGAAGTTGGGCGTTTGCCT
>ENA-ORSL01003067-ORSL01003067.1-human-gut-metagenome-genome-assembly--contig:-NODE-3067-length-11180-cov-3.061213_pt1 | contig 11180 bp, 6 predicted proteins | sample MGYA00242190_ERZ509157 | MGnify/ENA primary metagenome ERZ509157 (study PRJEB26280, sample SAMEA2338664) | human gut metagenome | biome: human gut; feature: human-associated habitat; material: faeces...
GCTTTATCAACATTAGCTATTGGTGGTCTTATTAGAAAATTTTTTCTAGAATATACTTTTGTAATTATTTTTTTTTCATAATCAATTTGTACTTTATCACCAACTAAAGGAACTATTTTTTTATTCCTAAACAGTCCCTTTGCTTTACATATAATATTTTCATTATTACATCTTACTGTATATAAATCACTTATATTTTTAATTATTAATCCATCCATTATTGCTCTTCTTTATTTTCCTTTTCTTTATTTTCCACTTCATGTGATGGTTCGTTTTCTTCTTTTGGTAATACAGCAACCTTTATTGTTAAATCGGCACCTCTTGCAATAAGAGTATTTTGTCTTCTACTTTGACTTAAGATTGTACCTGGTTCTGCACTTTCAGTTTCTACTTCTTCTACATATAACACTAAATCATATTTAGTCGCAAAATCTTGAACCTCAGAAAGTGAATATTTAGTTAAATCAGGATATACAACTATATTAGGATAATACAATATAATTTGATCTCCCTTATTAAGTTCTCCACTAATTGGATTTTGATCAATTATTATATCTTCCTTATCTTCATATTCTTTTACATCATCAACATCTTTTGATTCAACCAATACTTTTAATCCTTTTATTTCTAACTTTGCTTTTACCTCATAAATATTTTGATCCTTATAATCCTCTATTTTTATTTTTTCAGTTCCCTTAGATTGATAAAGTGTAATAGTAGTACCTTTCTTTACAGTTCTATTTATAGTAGGATTTGTCTTTACAACTTTTCCTTCTTCAACAGTATCACTATATACCTCTTCAACTTTAACATCTACTACAAAACCTGCTTTCCTTAATTCTGTTTCTGCTTCAACTACTGTCATATTAGAAACATCAGGAATCTTAACATCAGGAACCTTAGTTATCTTAGGCAAAAGTAGCAAAAATACAATTACGCCTATACATATAACACCTATTATAGAACCCATTATCCACGCGAACTTATTTTTTGGCTTATAATCCTTTTTATCAACCTTTTTAATAGATACTTCATCTCCTTCTACATTTTTCTCATTTGTTCTTTTTATATCTCCTTCTTCAAATTCTATATATTGATACTTAAGTTTTTTATCTTCCTTTGCCTCATCAGTTAAACATCTGCACAAATCATAATACATTTCTCTTGCATTATTATATCTGTTTTCAGGATTTTTTGCACATGCCTTTAATATTATATTTTCAACACTCTGAGGAATAGATTCATCAATTTCTCTTACAGATGGGATTGGTTCTTTCATTTGTTTTAAAGCAATTTCTACTGCATTTTCTCCTTTAAATGGAAGAGTACCCGTTAAAAGTTCAAACATTAATATTCCAAGTGAATATATATCACTCTTAATAGTCGCACCTTTTCCTGCAGCTTGTTCAGGTGGAAGATAATGCACAGAACCCATTACTGAATTAGTTTGAGTAAGTTGAGTACTATTTAACGCAACCGCTATTCCAAAATCTGTTATTTTAACAAGTCCATTATCTAATATTAACATATTTTGCGGTTTTATATCTCTATGTATTATAAAAGAATCATGTGCGTGTGCAATTCCATCAGTAAGTTGTTTCATTATATCTATTACTTCAGGAAGTGACAACTTTGTTCTTCTCTTAATTAATTGCTTTAAGTTCTTTCCATCAACATATTCCATTACTATATAAAAATTTCCATCATCTTCTCCAACATCATATATTTCAACAATATTAGGATGATTTAAAGAAGATGCTGATAGCGCTTCTCTCTGAAACCTCCTTACAAATTTTTCATCATTAGCAAGATCTCCCCTTAATACCTTCACTGCTACTTTTCTATTTAAAATAGTATCATTAGCCAAATACACATTAGCCATTCCACCTTCACCAAGGATTCTTATTATTTCATATCGATCATTTATTTTTTGCCCCTTAACAATCATTATTCTTCACCACTTTCACACTCTAATAATGCAACAGAAATATTATCAGTTCCACCTCTATTATTACTTTTCGCAATAAGCTTTTTTGCCTTATCTTCAAGCGATATATCCATTTTAAGTACATTTTCTATTTGCTCAACACTAAGCATATTAGTAAGCCCATCACTTGATAACAATATTCCATCAATATTTTTTTCTACATCAAATATATCTACTTCAGCAGGATTAACCGCACCAAGTGCTTTCATAAGAACATTTTTTTTAGGATGGAATTTTGCTTCTTCTAAAGTTAATTCACCAGTCGAAATAAGTAAATTAACTAATGTATGGTCTTTTGTTACCTTAAACAATTTATTATCTTTTTTAACAAATCCAGAACTATCTCCAATGTTACCAAACAAAAGAAAATCTTTAGTATAAATTGCTATAACCAAAGTTGTTCCCATACCCTTACTTTCACCATGTTCACTTGTATATTTAAATATCAAATCATTTATATCAGATACAGTATTTCTAATCCATTTTATAGCATCTTGCTTATTTCCAATAGTATCCATACTTGAATACTTTGTAGCAAGATGATTTATAGCAATAGACGATGCAACCTCACCTGCTTTATGGCCACCCATACCATCAGCAACTGCTAATAAATACTCATTATTTTTATTCTTAACTATAATCAAATTATCTTCATTATGCTCTCTTACTCTCCCTGAGTCAGTTAAATAAAATGTTTTCATAATTCCTCCTCATTATGGCTCCTTAGTTGACCACAAGCAGCAGAAAGAAGTCCGCCAAACTCTTTTCTTATAGTCACACATATATTATTCTTCTTAAGTATATCATAAAATTTCAAAATTGTATCCTCAGTACTTCTTCTATATCCAATATTATTAGTTTCATTATACGGAATAAGATTAACATAGCAATTCATTCCTTTTAATAACTTAGATAATTCTATAGCACATTCCTTAGTATCATTAATACCACTTAACATAATATATTCAAATGTTACTCTTCTATTAGTAACACTTATATATTCCTTTATCGAGGAAATAAGTTCTTCAATCTTATACACTTTATTTATAGGCATTAACATATCCCTAAGTTCATTATTTGGAGCATGCAGACTTATTGCTAAATTAACCTGCAATTTTTCTTTTGTAAACTCTTTTATTTTATTTACAAGTCCACACGTAGAAATTGTAATATGTCTTGCTCCAATATCAATTCCTTTTGAATCATTAATTATTTTAATAAACTTCATTACATTTGTATAATTATCAAATGGCTCTCCAATACCCATTAAAACTATATGTGAAATTCTAGAGTTTATATCTTTCTCTATTTCAAGAATTTGTAAAACCATTTCAGATGCTTCTAAATTTCGTCTTTTTTTTAATCTACCACTTTCACAAAAAGCACATGACATATTACAACCAACTTGAGTAGAAATACACAAACTAGTTCCATAATCGTGATACATTACTACCGCTTCTATTTTCTCTCCATCTTTTAATAAAAACAAATACTTAGAAACATCATTACCATTTAATAACATCTTCCTAATCAAAGAAGCATTAATCATATCACCACTTATAACCACACCATGATAGTCATTAGTTCTCTTAATAGCAACAGGTTCAATAGAATAATTATTCTTAATAATCTCTTTAATATAAGAAACCGCTAAAATATCATTAGGTTCCTTTATTCTATATTTAGTAATAACTTCTAAAGCCTTACTCAAAGCAGTAGGATAATTATCTCCCTTATCTAAATACTCACATACCTTATCATCAAAAACCTTGTTATTTAATTGAGCCATAGCAAGAGTTTTCAAAATTTCAACATTATTAGATTCACTTCCAAAAACTAAAGTATCAATATGTAAATTATTTAATATTTTAAGTGCGCCATGAGCAAAGATATCACTAGATTGAGTAGCAAAAACAAAAGGAAGTTCAACAACCACATCAATACCATATTCCAAACAAATACGAGTCTTATCCCACTTATTAATAATAGAAACTTCTCCTCTTTGCATAAATGTTCCATTACATATACAAATAATTAAACAATCAGGAATCATTTCCCTAATCTTTTTTATTTGATAAAGATGTCCGAGATGAAAAGGATTATATTCACAAATAATGCCAACAACTCTCATAAGTTCCTCCTTCTTTTTTTAGTATAACATTTATTTTAATTATTGACAACAACAAAAACATATGTTACATTTTAAACTTAGTTTTAGAATTTATACATTAAGAACCACCATAAAATGCACATTAACAAACATTTTTCTCTTAAAAACCTAAAACAATAGATATTAACTCACTTTTATGATATAATGGTTTTACTTGGAAGGGAATTGTGAAAAAAGTGATTAGCAGTTTTTTTGAAACTTTTATAAAAATGATTGGGAGTATATATCCATTTTTTAGGAGTATTAATAATACCGTAGGCACATTACTAGGAGCCATGGTAACATATCGAATAGCATACGTTATTATAGGAATATTCTTTACAAGAAAATTTAAACCCGCGAAGAAAAAACACAAATATGCAATCGTCATTGCCGCCCGTAATGAAAAAAATGTAATTGGCAACTTACTTGATAGCATTCACATGCAGGATTATCCCAGTGATTTAATAACCATTTTCGTAGTCGCGGATAACTGCACTGATAACACAGCTGAAATTGCACGAAGTAAAGGAGCAATTGTCTATGAGAGATTTGATAATCTCCATAAAACAAAAGGTTTTGCCTTAGAATATCTTTTTGACTGTATCGAAAGAGACTATGGTCGAATGAGTTATGAAGGATATTTTGTCTTTGACGCAGATAACTTGTTAAAAAAAGATTACATTTCAAAAATGAATGATGCCTTTGATTCAGGGGAGAAAATGGTAACATCATATCGTAATACAAAAAACTTTGATGAAAACTGGATTACCATGAGTTTTGCCTTACACTGGTATCGCTCAATTAGAATGAACCATCGTGCCAGATCATTCCTTCGTTTAGCGACAAACATTCAAGGAACAGGTTACCTATTTGCCAGTGAAGTAGTACAAGATGGCTGGCATTACACATCATTAACCGAAGACCGTGGTTTAACGGCCGATGCTGTTAGCCAAGGATATCGTATCAGTTACCAAGATGCAGCCGAATTTTATGATGAACAAAGCCCTAACTGGAAAGTTGCCTACAACCAAAAACTTCGTTGGTCTAAAGGTCTTCTTATCAATTTCAAAGAATCAGGATTCAAACTATTTATAAACATCTTCTTTGGCAGAAAATTCACTAAAATTAAATGGAGCAAAGAAGAAGAAGAAAAAAGACCATGGTGGAAAAAGATTCTAATTGGCATCAAAGATAGATTCATTATGTATGATACCTTCATGCACCTACTACCCACAAACGTAATCAACCTATTTAGATGGATTTTAGTAGTTCTAATACTTCGTTCATGTTACACCTACACATATGGACTTACTAATATCAACTTTTTTGCTGGTGGCACAGTCTTAGCACAAGTATTAAGACATTTCTTTGATATAAGGATCAACATCACCCCAGGCATCTCTGCTCTTTGGCAAACGTTCCTAATAGGAATATGGGCTAGACTATTCTTCCGCATCGGATTATATTTAAAAAACATGATTACCCCATACTACATCCTGTTCCTAGAAAGAAAAAGAATAAAAAAAGTACCATTTCACAAAATAATAGGTTTCTCAATTCTTTGGCCAATCTTCGATATCATAGGCAGATACACAACCTACATAGCACTTTTTAAAAAAATAGAATGGAAACCAGTTCCACACACCAGCAAAATAACCATTAATGATATAAATACAAAGTGAGGTTTTAACATGGAAAAAATTATCTTAATTAAATATGGTGAATTAACGACCAAAAAAGAAAATCGCAATATGTTCATTAACATCCTATATGAAAATATAAAAAACAGCCTAAAAGGCATTGACTATAAAATAACCAAAAACAGAGTAAGAATGTTTATTACCCCCAAAAGTGATTATGACTTTGAATTAATAATAAATAAATTAACCAAAATATTTGGTATACATAGCATAGTAATCTGTTATAAAGTTAATACTAATATTGAAAGCATAAAAGAAAATGCTTTAACACTAGCTCAAAATACTAATTTTCAAACATTTAAAGTTGAAACAAACAGAAGTTATAAAGAATTTCCTTTAACAAGTTTAGAAGTAAGCAAAGAAGTCGGTGCATATATCTTAAAAAACATGGATGGAATAAGTGTTTCTGTGCACAATCCTGACTATGAGTTAAAAATTGAAATTAGAAATGATTACACATACCTATATAGCAAAGAAATAAAAGGAGTTGGAGGATATCCTGTTGGAGTTCAAGGTAAAGGCTTACTCATGTTATCTGGTGGTATTGATTCTCCAGTAGCTTTATATCTAGCCTTAAAACGTGGCATTAAAGTAGAATGCATTTACTTTGAATCTCCGCCTCATACTAGCCTTCAAGCAAAAAACAAAGTTAAAAAATTAGTTGAAATATTAACAAAATATCATCCACATATTAAATTACATATTGTAAAATTTACTGAAATACAAGAAGAAATATATAAAAATATAGATCCTAGTTATATGATAACCATTATGAGAAGAATGATGTATCGTATTAGTGAAAAAGTTGCTAAAAAAAATAAGTGCCTAGCCATCATCAATGGTGAAAGTGTTGGACAAGTAGCGAGTCAAACATTAACAAGCATGAATGTTATCAACAATGTAACTACGTATCCTATTATAAGACCAGTAGCCTGCATGGATAAACTAGAAATAATCGAATTATCAAAACATATTGGCACATATGAAACATCGATATTACCATATGAAGATTGCTGTACCATCTTTTTACCAAAGCACCCAGTTATCAATCCTAAATTAGAAAAATGTTTAAAATATGAAAAAACATTTGACTATGATAAATTAATTGATGAAGCCATTGACAACATGGAAACAGTTAAGTTGGATAACCATATTGATACACTTGATTTATAACATACAAAAATTACCAACACATATATAGTATGAATTGTTAAAATTTTCGCATTCTATTAATGTAGGAGGTGAAAAACAATGAACAATAGTAAATTAAACGTTCCAGGAGCTAAAGGTGCTATCGAAAGAATGAAATATGAAATAGCTAATGAATTTGGTGTTAACTTAGGACCAGATGCAACTGCAAGAGCTAATGGTTCAGTTGGTGGAGAAATTACTAAACGCTTAGTTAAATTAGGACAAAACCAAATAAGTGGAAGTAACTATACTCAATCTAAGTAAGTTTAAATAAATTAAGAATAGAATCTTATCTATTCTTTTTTTCTTTTTTAATAAAAAAGCAGAGCTTATTACTAAACTCTACTATAGAATTCTACGATTAATGCTTCGTTAATATCGGCATTTAATTCACTACGTTCTGGATGTCTTAAATAAGTACCTTGCTTTTTAGCTTCATCATAAGAAATAAAATCTACTCTCTTTGGAGCATTAGCAAGAGCTATCTCAACACCACCGTGATTTGCAGAATTATCTTTTAAACCAATTACATCACCAACATGAACTCTATAAGATGGAATATCAACCTTCTTACCATTAACAGTAATATGTCCGTGATTAACTAATTGTCTAGCACCTCTTCTTGTGCTAGCAAAACCAATACGATATACTAAATTATCAAGTCTACTCTCTAATAATTTAAGTAAATCTTCACCATGAACTCCCTTAAGCTTACCAGCATCATCAAAAGTTCTTTTGAATTGCTTTTCAGTTAAACCATAAATAAATTTAACTTTTTGCTTTTCTTGAAGTTGAAGTGAATAGTTAGATGGTTTTCTTTTTCTATCTTTTCCGTGTTGACCTGGACCATAAGGTCTCTTAGCCATATCTTTACCACTTTCTAAGATAGAGAAATTAACACGACGAGCTCTTTTGTTATTTGGGCCTGTGTATCTAGCCATAGTCTTCCTCCTTTTAAAATACTATTTAGAGATTTCTTTAATAATAGTAGGGTGTTTATCATTGTACTTTCCTTTGTGCAGCTACAAATTACTTGTATCATAACACATTACATTATTTAAAGAAACGCTGCCAAATGCATAAGTATTATATAAAATAATTATGAAGTTGTCAACAAAAATATGTTTAATTTAGAAAAAAAAGTATCCACAGTTATGTGGATAAAATATTTTAAACAAGTATTTTATTAAATGCTTTTGCTATTGCCTTTTAATTCATTACTCTTTTCATCATACTAAAAATGTCTTTCAAAAATTTTTTTTGTCAAAAAAAGTGTAAAATGTGTGTAAAATTAAAAAAAATGTCGAAATAATATGCTATACTTAATACAACATAACATGAGTGTAGACAACACCTGATTATGATTACAGGATTGATAAGTGAAAACAAATATCAATTCTAAAAAACTTTACATTAAATATAAGGAGGTTTAAATGAAAAAGATATTTAATAAGTTTACAAAATTGTTGTTAACATTTATTTTATTATTTTCAGACATTGCACCCCTAGCCAAAGTATTTGCGGATTTAAATCCTAGTTTAACCATAAAAGCATCTACTTCACTAGAAGGTGAATATGATGAAATACAAAATAATACCACTTACACATTTGATCAAAGTACTAATATAGATAATTATTACTTTAAATTAAATGGTAATTCATTTGAAGAAAGTGAAAACTATTTAATAAAAACAGATATTAATTTCTATGGAGAGTGGGATAAAGATAATGTTCATGACACAAAAAAAATAATTGATTTTAAAAAAGGATTATCTCTTAACCAAGGAATTAGCAAAATAATACCATATGATTATCTTTCTTCTGCAAATGGTATATATGAAGTTAACTTATCCATTTACAAAACAAGTGATATTACCTTAAATGGAGAAAACTTAAATACCGAAACTGATGTTGAATTAGAAATATTAAAAGAACAATTAGAGAAACTAGATATGAGTGAATATCAAAAAGTTACAAATAACAGCTTTAAAATTGAAGTTATCAATTTTAAAAGTGGACTAATCATTGATAAAGTAACATATCCAAGTGGTGAAGAAGTATATAAGAACGATAACATTTATGAAATAGATAATACTATTGACTCAAATATTGATATTAAATTTCATTATGAAGTAGGAAATTTAAATGAAAAAGAAACATATTATTTTAATATTTATATAAATGGCTATCTTGTAGACACTTATTCTCATTTAACTACACAAATTATTAAAACTAATAACATAGTAAACATAGATAATTTAATAAATGGTAATTATAACATTGAACTAAAATTATATGATAGTAAAGATAATTTAGTAGAAAATGATACCATTGAAATAAATTCTAAAAATTCTAGTGTAACTGATTTAAATGAATATTTTATCTTGGATGAAGAAACATTAAAAGACATTAACAAATTAAGAACAAAATTAATTAATTATAAAGCTTTAAATGAAGAAGATAAAAATGCACTCAATGAAGAAATAAGACAAGAACTAGAATCATACACAGATAAAATTAATAATTTATCTTTAGATGAATACTTGAATACTCTCAATAGAGATCTAACAATAGATTCATATTACCGAGTAAAAGACAACGAGATAAGCATTATCTATGGATTGGATGGCACATTTGATAAAGATTTACTTATCAGTAACCAAGTCCTAGTAAGTGAGTTTAAAGAAAAATTCCCTAACATTCTAATATCAGTTTATAGAAAAAATGGTGAACTTGCCAGTGACGATGACTATCTAGAAACAGGTATGAAAGTCTTAGCAAATTATAATAGCCTAATAAATGAATATTACTTAATTATTCGTGGTAATGTTATTAGTGAAAATGGTATGATAACTATAGAAGACATAAGAGAAATGGTTTCTCTCGGACTAGGAATATCTACTCTAGGTGATGAGTATTACCTTGCCAGTGATGTTAATCAAGACAATAAAGTTGATATCTTAGATGCTACTGAGAGCTATTACATCTTAAAGAATCAAGATAACATAGATACATTCAATGATTATGAAAAACCAACCTATCAAACTGAAAATAAAATAATTACAAAAATTACAAGTAATAAAAACAGTTTAAGAGTAGGAGATACATTTAAAATAACTCTAAAAATAGAAAATTTAACAGATAATGCTATCAATGGTATTCAAGGTATCCTAACATTCAATAATAATTTAATAAAATGCAAATCAGTAAGTATCCATGATAACTGGTTAGGAAACATCAACGTTATTAATGAAGATAACTATGGGGAATTTATGTATCTTGGAGATTCTACTAGTATTGATGGTAACTTTATAACATTTACTTTTGAAGCCTTAAAAGAAGGAAGTGCAACCGTTAAAGTAACAGACTTACTCATGGCTTTAAATGGAGTTTCTAAAGAATTAGAAAATAAAGAAACCAACTCAGTATTAATTAACATTGCTAGACCTTTAGATAATGATGCTAGAATCAAAGAACTTAAATTTGATAAAGGAACATTAAATAAAACATTTAATAAAGAAATCACTAATTACATTTTATATATTGATTATTTTGAAGATACAATTAATATCAATGGTATATTAGAAAGTCTTCATGCTACCACCAGTGGTTTCAAAGAGTATAAATTAAACAGTAACAAAACAATTATCCCTATCACAGTAATTGCTGAGAATGGTAATACTAAAACATATACTATTGAAGTAATTAAAATAGATAGAAGAAGTAACAATACTAACTTAAAAGAACTTACTATTGAAGGCATAGATATTGAATTTGATAAAGACAAACTAGAATATAACATAGAAGTAGATTACACAGTTAAAAGACTAGATATCAATGCAATTGCAGAGCACATAAAATCAGTCGTAGTTATTGAAGATTCTAATCTAGAAGTAGGACAAAACAAAATAATCATTAAAGTAAAAGCTGAGAATGGTGATACCAAAGATTATATTTTAAATGTTACTAGAAAAAGTGAAGCAAAAAAAGATATTACTAAAAATGAAGAAGTAAAAGGTAATAATTCAAGATTACTCCTAGTCATCTTAATTATAGCCACGATTAGTTTCTTATTATACTTAATCTTCAAAGATAATGATAATGATAAAGAACCAAAATATAATCTAAAAGAAAAAGAGAACAAAAAAGA
>ENA-ORSL01003069-ORSL01003069.1-human-gut-metagenome-genome-assembly--contig:-NODE-3069-length-11171-cov-4.203041_pt1 | contig 11171 bp, 10 predicted proteins | sample MGYA00242190_ERZ509157 | MGnify/ENA primary metagenome ERZ509157 (study PRJEB26280, sample SAMEA2338664) | human gut metagenome | biome: human gut; feature: human-associated habitat; material: faeces...
GAATTCGAAACATTTCGCATGAGATTCCCACGTCGCTTCGCTCCTCGGAATGACACGGGGAAGGTTCTTCAACACGCTGAAGCAGGAACGGAAAAGCTCCGTTCCTGCTGTTTTTATCCGACGGGCTCGGCAGTCGTGTCCTCGGTCGGTGTCTCCTCAGAAGGGCTGTAGGTGATGTCCGCGTCGCTGAGGGTGCGCGCGCCCTCGGTCTGAAGGAACACGAAATCCACGCCCGGGGTGATGTCCGTCAGCATACCGCGTGTCACAAAGATCGCGTTGCTCTTGAACACGACGGGGCAGATCGGCGCACTCTGCAAAAGCTGCCCGCACAGCTCATAGAAGCTGCCGGAGTTTTTCAGCGCGGAGGTACACAGCGCGGCAAGTCCGGTGCTGTTGATCGAGCCGTATTGCAGATTGCCGTACTTCGTGAAGAACTCCGTCAGGTCGAAGTTCGGCGTCAGACGGGTCTCGCCGTAATAAAGGTCAAAATCGCCGTCGTCCAGATTTTTAAGGTACTGTTCGCGATCGACGGCATTGACGGTGATGCTCAAGCCCGCGCTTTTCAGCGTTTCGGCAATTCGCTCGGCTGCGGCGACGCGCTTGGGGTCGTCCGAACAGACGAGGAGAATCCCGACGTGCCCAAGGTAATCGTCCGAGACAGTGACCTTGGAATTGCTGACCGCCTCGGCAAAGCGGGCAGGCGCGTAGTCATAGTCCTTGGCAAGCTGCTCATCGTAGTAGTCCGACAGCGGGTTACAGGGCAGGACACTCGGCTGCGCGAAGCCCTTATAGACCTCGTTGGACAGGGCGTTGCGGTCGATGGCGTAGGTCACGGCAGTGCGGAGCGTATCGTTGACGAAATAGCCGCTGTAGAGGTTGAAGCCGAGATAGTGCATCACGGTGGTGGGTGCCTCCCATGCCTCGTAATCGCAGCGGTAGCCGCCTGCAGCGACGGAGTTCGGGTCGCAGTAAACCAAGTCCGTCTCGCCGAATTCGAAGGCATCGCGCAGATCGTTCGGTGTCTCGGCGGGCGTGAGCGGGATGGCGTCCGCATCGACGCACAGGGGGATCGTTTCGACCCACTTGGGATTGCGCACGAGCGCATTCCCCTTGAGATAGTACGGTCCGCTGCCGACGGGCGTGCCCTCCTCGACGCTCGCCGCCTTGACGACGGGGACGTCCAGCATGGGGGCAAAGTTTTCATACGGCGTATCGAGCTGAACGACGACCGTCCCGCTCTCGTCGGCGTAGATGTCGTAAATGTGCGACAGCCGCGCCTTATAAATGCCGCTGTTCCGCGCCGCCTGAATCGAGGCGACCACATCCTGCGCCGTCAAAAGCGTGCCGTCGGAGAAGGTCACGCCCGAGACGAGGGTGAAGTAGTAGGTCGTTCCGTCCTCCGAGACGCGGAAGCTTCGGCAGAGCTGCGGAACAGCCCGAAAGTCGCCCGAGACGACGAACAGGCTCTCGTACAGCAGCGAAAATGCCGCGCGGTTGACCGTTGCAAGACAGAGATAGGGGTTCAAGCCGTACTCCGGCAGATAGGACAAGCCGAAGCTGCCGTCCTCCTTGGAGGCAAGCGGCTCGCTCGTCTGTTCCGTCTCGGAGGGCGTCTCGGTCGTCTCCGTCTCGGTCGGCTGGGGTTGTTCCGAATCAGGGGTGCGCGTGCAGCCGCTGAGCAGCAGCGCCAGCAGCAAGCCCACGGCGATCAGCTTTTTCACGTTCTTTCTCCTTGCAGCATGATAACGGCAGCCAGCGAGCCGCGGTGATTGCCGACCCGCCGATGCGACCAAAAACGCTCCGGCTGACAGGCGGTGCAGTCGGCGGAAATGTCGATCATTTCCACACCCGCACGGCGCAGCCAAAGGGCGTTACATTCTTTTAGGTTTACATAATATTTTTCGCCTGCGGGACGAATCGCCTTCTCCGCCTCCGCACCGAGAGCTGCACGCATTGCATTCGGAACGTCGGCATCCGTCTCAAAGCAGCACTGCGAAATGCACGGACCGATCGCCGCACGGAGGTCCGAGGGCGTGCAGCCGAACTCGCGCCGCATTTTTTCCACTGCTTTCTCCGCGATGCCCGCCGCCGTCCCGCGCCAGCCCGCATGGACCGCGCCGATCACGCGCCTGACGGGATCATAAAGCAGAATCGGCGTGCAGTCGGCGGAAAAAACCGTCAGGGCAACGCCCGATTCGTCCGTCACCAGCCCGTCGCAGCCCTCCTCGGTCGGAACGATCAGTCCCCGACCGCACTGTTCCCTGCCGACGCGCTCAACGATTGCCGAATGGATCTGACGGGTAAAGACGGTCTGCCTCGGCTCGAAGCCGACCGCTCTGCCCAAAATGCGGTAGTTTTCCAGCACGTTTTCCGGACGGTCGCCGCGGTGTACCCCGAGGTTCAGGGAGGACAGCTCCCCCTCACTGACGCCGCCGTAGCGGGTGGAAAAGCAGTGCGCCGTTCCCTGTAACAAATCGCTGGTCAGGTACTCAAGCGTACCCACGCGGTTTACATAAAAACTCATTGCTTCGCCTCGTCCTTATCCCGACAGCAATACTTATATTTCTTGCCGCTGCCGCAGGGACAGGGATCGTTCGCGCCGATCTTGACCTTTTTGACGACCGGCTGACGCTTGACCGTCTGATCGCTCGCGCCCGTCGCAGTGATCTTGGCGACCTGCTTGCGCTTGACGTCCTCGGGCGTACGAAGGCGGAACAGATACAGGCGGCGCACCGTCTCCTCGCGGATGGCGTTAATCATGCCGTCGAACATCGCGAAGCCCTCGCGCTTATAGGCGATGACGGGGTCGGTCTGACCGTAGGCGCGCAGACGGATGCCCTGCTTGAGGTCGTCCATCGCGTCGATGTTGTCCATCCAGTATTCGTCCACGACGCGCAGGAGGATAATACGCTCGATCTCGCGCATCCGCTCGGAGCCGAACTCCTGCTCGCGGGCGGCATAGGTTTCGTTAAAGAGCTTAAAGAGCGCCTCCTTCAGCGTATCGACGCTCTCGCCCGCCTCGACGCGGAGCGCGTCTGCGGGATAATAGATGCCCGCAAATTTCTCATTCAGCGGGGCAAGCTGCTCCTCGTTTTCGACCTTGGTCTCCGTGCCGAGCACGTCGTTGACCTCCGAGTCGATGACATAGCGGATCATACCCTCGATGGTCGGGTGCAGGTCCTCGCCGTTGAGCACCTTCTGCCGCTGCTCATAGATCACGGTACGCTGTGTGTTCATCACGTCGTCGTACTCCAGCACGTTCTTTCGGGCTTGGAAGTTGCGGCTTTCGACGGTTTTCTGCGCGTTTTCGATCGCGCCGGAGAGAATCTTCATGTCGATGGGCGTATCCTCGTCCAGTCCGAGGGAATTCATCATGTTCATAATGCGCTCGGAGCCGAACAGCCGCATCACGTCGTCCTCCAGCGACAGGAAGAAGCGCGTCTCGCCGGGGTCGCCCTGACGACCCGAACGGCCGCGGAGCTGATTGTCGATACGGCGCGATTCGTGGCGCTCGGTGCCGACAATGAACAAGCCGCCTGCCGCCCGCACCTGCTGTGCCTCGGCATCGACCTCAAGCTTGTACTTCGCGTATGCCTCCTTAAATTGGCGGCGCACGTCCAAAATCTCGGGGTCGTCCGTCTCGGCGTAGGAATTCGCCTCCGCGATCAGCTCCTCGGGAATTTCGCGCTTGCGCAGGTCGGACAGCGCCATATACTCCGCATTGCCGCCGAGCATGATGTCCGTGCCGCGTCCTGCCATGTTGGTCGAGATCGTGACCGCGCCGAGCTTGCCCGCCTGCGCGACAATCTCCGCTTCCTTCTCGTGGTGCTTGGCGTTCAGGACGGTATGCGGTACGCCCTCGCGCTTGAGCAGCTTCGACAGATATTCCGATTTTTCGATGGAGATCGTACCGACAAGGACGGGCTGCCCCTTGGCATGGCACGCCTTGATCTGCTCGATCACGGCGCGGAATTTCCCCGCCTCGGTCTTGTAGACCACATCGTGATGGTCGATACGGATAACGGGGCGGTTCGTCGGAATCTCCACAATGTCGATCTGATAGATCGCGGAGAATTCCTCCTCCTCGGTCAGCGCGGTGCCGGTCATGCCCGAGAGCTTGGAGTACAGGCGGAAGAAATTCTGGAACGTGATGGTCGCAAGGGTCTTGTTTTCGCCCGCGACGCTGACGCCCTCCTTCGCCTCGATTGCCTGGTGCAGTCCCTCGTTATAGCGGCGGCCGTACATCAGACGGCCTGTGTATTCGTCAACGATGATGACCTGTCCGTTCTGAACGACGTAATCCGTGTCGCGCTTCATGACGCCGCGCGCCTTCATTGCCTGATTGATGTGGTGGGCAAGGGTGGTGTTTTCCACGTCCGCGAGGTTTTCAACGCCGAAATACTTCTCCGCCTTGGCAATGCCGCTGGCGGTGAGGTTTGCGGTACGGGATTTTTCGTCCACAAAATAGTCGCAGTCCAAATCGTCCTGATCCTGCTTCTCGTCCATCGTGGCAAAGACCTTTTTCCGCAGACCGGAGACAAAGAAATCCGCCATTTCATACAGCTTTGTGGATTCCTCGCCCTTGCCGGAGATGATAAGCGGCGTCCGCGCCTCGTCGATGAGAATAGAGTCCACCTCGTCCACGATGGCGAAATTATGCCCGCGCTGGACCATATCACCCTTGTAAAGTGCCATGTTATCGCGCAGATAGTCGAAGCCCAGCTCGTTGTTGGTGCAATAGGTGATGTCCGCGTTATATGCCTCGCGGCGTTCGGCGGCGGTCAGGTCGTGGACGATCAGACCGACCCTCAAGCCGAGGAAGCGGTAGACCTTGCCCATCCACTCGGAGTCACGCTTGGCAAGGTAATCGTTGACGGTGACGACATGGACGCCCTTGCCGGACAGCGCGTTCAGATACGCCGGCAGGATGGCGACAAGCGTCTTGCCCTCGCCGGTCTTCATCTCGGCGATACGTCCCTGATGCAGAATGATGCCGCCGATGAGCTGGACGCGGTAGGGGCGCATCCCCAACACGCGGTCGGCTGCCTCACGGCACACCGCAAACGCCTCGGGCAGCAGCTCGTCGAGCGTCTCCCCTGCCGCATAACGGCTCTTGAACTCCTCGGTCTTTGCGCGGAGCTGCTCATCGGTGCAGTCCTTCATCGCGCCGCCCAGCGCTTCAATGCGGTCAACAATCGGCTTGAGCTTCTTGACCTCGCGCTCGGAGCGCGTTCCGAATACCTTTGTGATCAGTCCCATAGTTTCCTGACCTTTCCGTGAAATAATTTGATGTCAAAGGAGCGGCATATCGGCAAAATGCACCGCAAAACGAAGACGCGTACCTTAGCTCCCTCCGACGAGGGAGGCAAGGAGCCGACGTATTCGTAAAGCATAGTCCTTTGACAGGCTGAATTTGGAGATATTATAGCATACATTACCGCGCAAAAAAAGTGTTCTCCGCAAATGCTAACAGAAAATTCAAATTCTGCCCGCGATTTGTCCGCCGTCAGTGGCAGTACGGGCAGGCGGTGTAGCCCTTTGCCTCGGCGGTGTTGCGCCCGTAGACCCAGTAGCCCTGCTTGGTAAAGCGGCTGCAATCGTAGGTGTGATAGTATTTTGTCCCGTCGTCCTCGACGAAGACAACGTGCGCGTCGATAAAATCGGACTTCTCCTGTAGGAGTGATTTTTCATCGTTGACGCTTTGAAGGCTGCGGCGCAGATAACTGATCGTGGACTCCAGCGAGCGCACATCCGCCATATAATCCTTAAGCTGTCGGTTGAGCTGAAGATTTTCGTCCTGCAGCGCCTGCACCGCGGCATCCGTCTCGGCGCTTTGGGCACGATAGGTGTTGACGTCCTGCTGCAAGGCGGAAACATCGTCGTCGCGCGACTGCACCTCCTGCCACAGGCTGCGGCTGCGCTCCTGCTCGTCCGTGAGGTCGCTCTGTGCTTGGGCAAGCTGCGCCGTCAGACGGTCATACTCCTCCTGCTGCACGCGGACGCGGTTTTTCTCCCGCATCCAGTCGGCATAGTGCAGCGCGGCATAGCCGAACCCGCTCACCAGCAGCGCACAGACAAGGCTCAGCAGGACCACCGCACGGATCAGCCCCTTGGAGCGCTTCAGCGGCTGCTTTTCCGCATTTTTCGGCTTTTTCTTCTCCGCAGCGCGGGAAGGCTCGGCTTTTGCCGGCTCCTTTCGCGGCGGGAGTATCACCCGATCGCTCAAATATTCCGATTTCTCCAGCGGCAGCCGCACCGTTTTCAGGCATTCATCGCAAAACAGCGCGTCCTCGGCGACCGTCCTGCCGCAGCGTAAGCATTTCATACGGCATCCTCCGTTTCATGATAAAGGCGGGAGGCTTCGGAAGAGATCTCCCGAAGCCTCCCAGTATGATTTTACAATAAAATTGCGCCGCTGTAAAGGGTCAGCGCAAATCTTCGCGGCGAAGATACTTGCCCAGCGGCTTCCACAGCAGTCCGCCCACAACAAGGCACAGCACCATGCACAGCCCGACGTAAATGCCGTTGTAGATCGCCGAGTAGATCCACGGAGAGGTCATGCTCAGACCGAGGAAGCGGTCGGGCATATACTCCGCCCAAAGAGTCGCGCCGGTCACATAGTGGACGACAAAACGCCCGAACGAGCCGACCAGCGTCCCCCAAAAGAAGCCGCCGTGCGTTTTGCTGAACAGTCCCGCAAGGCCCAGCGCACTGTAGGCAAGGATGTAGTCGCCGAGAATAGACTGCCAGCCGATGGCAAAGCTCGCGTCAAGGAAGAATTGCAGGCAGGACAGGGCAAACGCTGCCAGCATTCCTCGGGCAAAGCCCCAACGGGCGCAGTAGACAAAGATCGGCAGCATGATAAAGGTGATTGAGCCGCCGTAGGGCATTTGCCAAAGCTTGAGATAGCCCAGCGCCTGCGCCAGCGCGACCATAACGGCACCCTCGCACAGCGCACGCAGATGTTTTCGTTGCATGATAACAACCTCCAAAAAACAGAAATTCCGCCTTGCAAACCCTTCACCGGAAAGCAGAGCGGAATCGTTCTTTCCCTACGACGGTATGAGCCGTGTCAGGTTCGCGGGTCAGGGCGTCTGTTCGCCCACTCTCAGCCGGAAGCATCCGACCCCCCGAAGAAGGTTTTCAATATGCGGTTGACCACAGTATACCGCGTGCGAAAGCATTTGTCAACCGTCGTTTTTTGTGCTACAATGTAGAAAAATTGAGATTCCGAGGGAGGAAACGAATCATGGGACTGGAGGCACATTGCAGCTCGCTGCTCGTTTTGGACACGGAGACCAGCGGCTTGAGCTTTTCCGGCGACGAAATCATTGAATTTGCCGCGTCAAAGCTCATTTGGCAGGACGGTGCATGGGTCAGCGCGGCGGAGGCGGACGAATTTATCCGCACAACAAACGACCGCAAGCTCCCGCCGAAGATCACGGAGCTGACGGGCATTACGGACGAAATACTGCTGGAGGAGGGCATCTCCAAACGGGCGATCTGCTCCCTGCTGGCGCAGCTACTGACGCCCGACACCATGATCGTCGCCTATAACGCACAGTTTGACCTGCTGTTTCTCTACCATCTGCTCGACCGCCACGGCGACGCGCGGCTGCTGCGGGACAAGCCGAAGCTTGACCTGCTGACCGTCTACCGCGACCGCCGCCCCTATCCGCATCGGCTCTGTAACGCGATCGAGGCATACGGCTTGCAGGACCGCGTGCAGAATTCGCACCGTGCCATCGACGATGTGCGCGCGACCGTCGAGGTCCTTCGCGCCATGACGGAGGAGCGCGACGATCTGGCGCAGTACATCAATCTGTTCGGCTACAGCCCGAAATACGGCGTTTCCGGTCCGCGCATCTCCTCGGTGCGCTACCTCCCGCAGGGCTATGAGGCGACCGCCCCGCTCTACGAGGGTTAAACTCGGATTTTTTACGTCGGCAGCCCGCAAAAGGGAAAATTTTTTCCAACCTTTTTGCGGCTGCCGCGTGTAATTTTAACGATAAATAAGGAAAGGCGATCGTTATGTGGGTGTTTTTTGCGTTCGGCTCGGCATTGTTTGCCGGTTTGACGGCGATTTTGGCAAAATGCGGGATTCGAAAAACGGATTCCGACATCGCGACGGCGATCCGTACCGTTGTGGTGCTGCTCTTCTCGTGGCTGATGGTGTGGATCGTCGGTTCCGCGCCGACGATCACGACGCTCAGCGCAAAAACGTGGGTCTTTCTGATCCTCTCGGGTGTCGCGACCGGCGCCTCGTGGCTGTGCTATTTTCGGGCTTTGCAGCTCGGCGACGTCAACAAGGTCGTTCCCATCGACAAATCCTCGACCGTTCTGACCATTCTGCTGGCGCTGATCTTCCTCGGCGAGCCGATCTCGTGGGTCAAGGGCGCAGCCGTCGTTCTGATCGGTGTCGGCACCTTCCTGATGATTGAGAAGAAAGCGGTCACCGGCGAGAAGCAGGAGAAAAAGCGCTGGCTCCTGTACGCGCTGCTCTCCGCCGTTTTCGCCGCTCTGACCTCCATTCTCGGCAAGATCGGCATTGAGGGCGTGGAGTCCAATTTGGGCACCGCCATCCGCACCGGCGTTGTGCTGGTCATGGCATGGCTGATCGTGTTCCTCAAGGGCAAGACGCTCTCCCTTCGCTCCGTCCCGAAAAAGGAGCTGGGCTTCATCTGCCTGTCCGGTCTTGCCACGGGCGGCTCGTGGCTGTGCTACTATAAGGCATTGCAGGACGGGCTTGCCAGCGTGGTCGTGCCCATCGACAAACTGAGCATCTTAGTCTCCATCGGCTTCTCCGCTTTGGTATTCAAGGAGCGCCTGTCGAAAAAATCGGCGCTCGGACTGGTGCTGATCGTCGGCGGAACGCTGATGATGCTGATTTAAGCGCCAACCTTTTTGCACGTCTCGCGTGTAACCAAGTTGGAGGACGCGAAGGACGCCGCCGCACTGCAAACGGCAGCGGAGCAGACCGCGGCAGCCTCGGCGGATGTGGTGGACGTTCTGGTCGTTGACGGAACGAATCAAGTAATCTATTCCGCGAAGAATTCGGAATTTGCCGCCGGAACGTTTGCGCCGGTCAAGGCGGGCAGTGAGAAAAAGTATCTTGTCTCCTCCGCGCATCCCGACGCCGTGTTCCAGTACGTCAAGAGCGACGAATTTATGCTGAATTCCATCATCAACAAGGATTTCGGCAAGATCCGCACGGATTATGACGACGACAGCGCCTTTGAAAGCAGCCTCGCGGAAAAATCGATTTATATGCTCAGCCGCGTCGGCGTGCATCACAGCGACAGCACGGTCTACGTCATCACCGTCCCCACCACCGTCTCCGGCGGTTCGACCGCTCTCAAGATTTCGGCAGCGGTCGCGGTCCTGTTCTTCTGCGTGTACTGGGTCCTGATCGCGCTTTGGATGTATCGCGACGCATCGAAGTGCAAGCTCTCGCCGCTCTGCTGGGGCTTGATCGGGCTGTTTACCAACCTGATTGGTCTGATCGTCTATAAAATTTATAAGCGCAGCATGGCGGTCTGCACCTCCTGCGGCGCGGCACAGAGCGCCGGGCATCTTTACTGCTCGTTCTGCGGCGCACAGCTCGGCAACCGCTGCGAAAAGTGCGGCGGCAAGGTCAGCGCAAAGGACAGCTTCTGCCACCACTGCGGCAATCAGATCAAATAAACCGTAATTTGTAAATCAAAACCGACCTCCGATATTCGGAGGTCGGTTTTTCCAACCTTTCGACATTTCTTGCGTGAAAGAAGCGGAAGCAAAAAAACGCAAGCTAAGGGACCCGCCGCCTGTGAGGAACGAAAGATGGAAACGATCAAAATTATTAACTACGTCATCATGGTGATATTCTTCGCCTGCTACGCCTACCAATTCTTTTACATACCCGTTGCGCTGCTGAAAAAGAAGAAGCAGCCGTCGTCGGAGGGTACGCCCCACCGCTTCGCCGTTTTGATCGCCGCGCGGAACGAGGAGGCAGTGATCGGCAACCTGATCGACAGCCTGAAGCGGCAGACCTATCCCGCCGAACGGTTCGCGATCTATGTGGTGGCGGACAACTGCACCGACCGCACCGCGGACGTCGCGCACGAGCACGGCGCGAAAGTGGTACGACGCTTTGACCGCAACCGCATCGGGAAGGGCTTCGCGCTGCATTACCTGCTGCGGCGCATCAAGAAGCAGTACGACGCCTATCTCGTCTTTGACGCGGACAATGTCGTCGATCCGAACTACATTCGGGAGATCAACAAGACCTTTTCCGACGGCTATGACATCGTTACGAGCTACCGCAACTCCAAAAACTACGGCGACAACTGGATCTCGGCGGGCTACGGGCTGTGGTTTCTGCGGGAGGCGCAGTACCTCAACCGTCCGCGGGCGCTGCTCGGCGCGAGCTGCGGCGTATCGGGCACGGGCCTTCTGTTCTCCCGCCGCATTTTGGAGCAGTGCGGCGGCTGGAACTTCTTCCTGCTGACGGAGGACATTGAATTCACCGCGCACAATATCATTGGCGGTGAGAAGATCGGCTACTGCCCGACCGCCGTATTCTACGACGAGCAGCCCACCGGCTTCCGTCCGTCCGTCCGTCAGAGAGTTCGCTGGGTGCAGGGGTATTTGCAGGTGCTGCGCTGCTACGGCGGCAGGCTGCTGAAGGGCTGCTTCCGCGGGAGCTTTTCCTGCTTTGATATGCTGATGAATATTGCGCCCGCGGCAATTTTGGCATGGGTCAGTGTGCTGATCAACCTGTTTTCCGCCGTCGTCTGCTTTGCAAACGGCGCGGCGGTGCTTACGGTAGTCAGCTCCGTCGGGCAGAGCCTTTTGAATCTGTGTCTGACGGTGTTCGTCCTCGGCTTGATTACAACGCTCAGCGAGTGGCGGCAAATTCGCTGCTCGACAGGCAGGAAGCTCCTGTCCGTGCTGACGTTTCCGCTGTTTATGCTGACCTATCTGCCCGTCACGGTCGCTGCACTCGTGTGCAAATCGGGCTGGAAGCCCATCGAGCACAGGAAAAGCGTCTCGGTACAGGACCTATAAAAAGCAAACCGGTCTGCGAAGCGTATCGCAGACCGGTGCTTTATTTATTCGACAAGGATCGCCTTATGATAGACCTTCTTGCCCTTGCGGAGCTTGACGCCCGCCTTGAGCTGCTCGGCGGTAAA
>ENA-ORSL01003073-ORSL01003073.1-human-gut-metagenome-genome-assembly--contig:-NODE-3073-length-11164-cov-2.905032_pt1 | contig 11164 bp, 9 predicted proteins | sample MGYA00242190_ERZ509157 | MGnify/ENA primary metagenome ERZ509157 (study PRJEB26280, sample SAMEA2338664) | human gut metagenome | biome: human gut; feature: human-associated habitat; material: faeces...
CTTGTATTCGGGTTTTGCTGCATGTGATATAAAAATCGTGCCGAAAGTATTAGTCCGGTAAGACGGCAAGTGCGCTCAGTTAAACCTTTTAGTGATGTTTTCGTATGTCAGTCCGTACTTTTCGGCTATGTCGCGTGCGTAGCTCTTGCCGTCCGGCTTGGCGCGGTATATTTTGAATGAGCGTTTGCCTTCACCCTCAATTCCGGCAACAAGCGTGTCGATATATCCGCCTCCGTCGGCTCCGGCGCGTGCATTGATCTCATCCAGCCGCGAGGCCAGCTCGTGCAGGTGTGTTGCAAACAGACAACGGCAACCGACGCGGCTGAATGCCGTCAGCACCTCAGCGGCAATATATGCCGCTTCGTACGATCCGGTAGATGAGAACGACTCGTCAAGCAGAACAAGGCTGAGCGGTGTGATTTTGTCGAATATCTCGCGCATTCGCGCACATTCCTCGCCCAGACGTCCCTTGTCGATGGTGTCATCGGCACCGGTGGTGAAGTGGGTGTATATGGCATCTGCCGGGCTGATGCGCGCCTCGTCCGCGGGCACGTACATGCCGAGCTGCATCATGGCCTGCGCCTGACCTATGGCGCAGGTGATAACGCTCTTGCCGCCGCGGTTGGGGCCGGTAAGCACATAGACGCGGGCACTGTCGTCAAAGCTGATGTCGTTGTCGACGATCTCACCCTCGACCTTGAGTGCCACCTTGGCGTTGTACAGCCGGCGTGCCTTGAATACCCGCTCGCCGGCCGGGGCTATATCGGGAATTGACAGCTTACATCCGCGGTCAAGCAGACGTTGCTGGAACTCGGTGCCTTTGACGAAAAATTCTATCTCGGGCATGAGGTTGAGCAGAAAATCGGTGTTGTCCAGCACGTATTGCTGGACAATTTTTTTCCACGAATGAAGCGAGGATTTGTATACCTCGTTTATGGCAGAATTGAAGGCAAGTGACAGCGCCATTTTCTGATTGTCCGACTGCTTTTTGCCGAAGGGAACCAGGTTTGCGATGCAGGTGTACTCATCGTCCTTGAAGTTGAGCCGCAGGATCTTTTCCAGTACGTCGCCCGAACGGAACGGCTCGGGATTAATTGACAGTACGCCTGCCGTGGGAGGGCGCAGCTGTGCGTCGAGATTGACACCTATAGTAACGCTCTTGATATCGCGGACACGTGCGGTAAGTGCATTGAGCTTTTCGTTAAGCTCCATATAGTAATCGCTTTCGGCAAGCTCAATTATGCGGTCGGCAAGTGCGATGAAAGCACGGCTTTTGAGGTTTGCACGTGCCTGGGCGAAGCCGGAATGCAGCACCTCAACGCTAGAAATATAAAGTTCGATCTCGGTTAGACTGGAGAGATACGAGTTGGTGTCGCCGCTGTCGGAATCAAGCCGACGCAACTCAAGTATATCGCTGAGTATGGGAATGAGCCGTCCCAGTGTTTTTGATATTATAGGGTTGGCCAGCATATCTGCAAACGCTTCCATGCGGTAGCGCATTACGGTCGGGTCGGTCGTGAAGTAGTCGGACAGCCGTGTGTTCTTGAGGTCAAATACCTCAAGCAGGCCCAGCTCCTCAAGTACAAACATGTCAATATCCGGTCTGGCTTCGCCGACGGAGTGTGCCCGCTGTGATTCTGCATCGGGGTACAGCAGACTGAAATTTGTAAAATCCATATTAAAATTTACGCTTTCTTTTTGATTTGTGATATCAGCTTTCACCGTCATTATTGCCATTATCTTTCAGTACTATGTCGGACAGAGGATTTTTTTCCATAGCCTCGGACATTGCTGCGTTGCTGACATGGGTGTATATCTGAGTAGTGTTGAGCTGTTCGTGTCCAAGTATATCCTTGAGAACGCGCACGTCTACCTCTCCTGACTGATACATCAGCGTTGCGGCGGTGTGACGCAGCTTATGGACAGAGTAATGCTTGGCTGACAGCCCCGCCTCTCCCAGGTGCTTGTAAACCAGCCATTGTACTGTTTTGACGCTTATGCGCTGATTGCGTCCGCTGATGAACAGCGCCCGTTCGGGTAGCTTTGAATTGGCTTCGTTCAGCCGCCAGCCGAGATATTCTGCCAGCGCACTGCGGCAGGCGGAGTTTAGATATACTATGCGTTCTTTGTTGCCCTTTCCCACTACGCGCAGGGAGCGCAGCTCGCGGTCGAGGTCGGTCAGATTGATACCTACAAGCTCGGATACACGCATTCCGCAATTCAGAAACAGTGTAATAATGGTGTAATCGCGCAGGCGATTTTTGTTTTCCGTGTCATTTTTGACGGCATCGAGCAGTGACAGCGATTCGTCAAGCGAGAGAAATTTTGGCAGTGCCTTTTTGGGCTTTGGCGACTCGATGTTTGCGGCAGGATTGTCAAATACCATGCCGCGCTTGACTATCAGATATTTATAAAGCGCCTTTATTGCCGACAGCTTGCGCGCTTTGGCCGCCCACATATTCTGACGTACGGTGCTGGTATACAGGAGAAAATCGTATATCTCGGTAGTTTTTATTGACTTGTAAAACTCGGCGTCGATGCCCGATATATCAAGCTCGTCGAATGCTTCGTCATCGGGGGTCATGCCGCTGCGGTGTGCCATTATATATCGGGTGAAGGTGCGCAGGTCAAGCAGGTATTCGTTCACGGTCTTGCGGGAACAGCCCTGTATGACCAGCTTATAGGAGGAGAATTCGGTCAGTATTTCGGGCAGCTCGCCGCTGCCTATCAGTTCTGCCATGAATATCACGTCCTTTGGGTATTAAATATATATATAATTATACCACGAAGTTAAAACTCTTGTCAACCTCAATGCCGGTCCAAATGTAAATATTTCGCTCTCCTATTGCAAAATTCGTGATTATGGTATATAATTATAAAAACCTTGAAACGGAGAAATACCGGCGTCGTATGAAAAAATTTTTTGTCAACTACTCATTTTATGCGGTGAAGATGTTTTTAAATCAATTTGCCATCTCACTGCTCGGGCTGACGCTCTCGGGCGTGTTCAGCCGGGCTGAGTTGTCAACGGGACAGCTGGTTTCCAGCATCTGTGCGGTAGTTTTTTACCTGTTTTTGATTTACTATATGACCTGGGAGCTGGGATACAACGATCGCATTGCCGAAGGACACGGCCACATCGTTACACACCCATTGACAGGCTTGTTCGTTTCACTGCTGGCTAACTCGCTTAACTTCATTTTTGCCGTGTTGATTTTGTGCCGCGTGGCATTTGGCAGCTTTTGCATAATAATTGAGGGCATGTATGCTGGTATTATAATTACGGTTGCCAACGGCGGCACTGCACCCACGTGGTTGTATTTTGCAATCATTGCGCCGGCTTTGATCGTATCTACACTCAGTTATTATCTGGGACTTCATGACATTTGCTTTACACCGCTGTTCCGTGCCAAATGCCCGGAGCGTGCTGACAAAAAGGAAAGAAAAAAGAAATAATGTACGATTTTATAATATATGATTTTGATGGGACGCTGTCCGACAGCTACCCTGTTTACGCCGATGCGCTTATGATTTTGTTGGAGCGTTACGGGCTTCACATGGAGTGGAAAGAAGGCTACGCGCTTCTCAAGGTGTCGGTCGGACATGCGCTCAGACAGTTTGATTTCGGAAAGCCGATTAAAGATATTTCTGTGGAGTTCAACAAGATCTATCATGAACTTGCTCGCGCTTCAATGGAGGCAATTCCGGGTGCTGTTGATATTCTGCGCTTTGCTACAGAACACGATAAAAAGAATTATATTTATACGCATACCGGAAAATTTGCGTTTGAGATGCTTGACAAAATGAAGCTCAGCCCATATGTGGACTATGTGCTTGACAGCTCGGCTGGCTTTGCCCGCAAGCCGGTGCCTGATGCGCTGTACTTTTTGTTTGAAAAATGCGGGATTGATCCTTCGCGTGCGTTGATGGTAGGAGATAGAGATATTGATGTTGAGGCGGCGCACAATGCCGGTATCCACGGCTGTTTGTTTGATCCAGGGGACTACTACCCGGACTGCCGGGCGGAGTATCGGATAAACGGACTTTTAGAGCTGGAGAAGATAGTATGATTTTATTATGACTTCCCGGTTTATGCCGAATGTCATCTTACAAGAGTTATAAATAATAAGTTTTATGCAACGCGGCAGCCGAAATCCGGTTGCCGCGTTTTACTGATTGAGATAACAGGTTTTAGGTGTATAGAAATATCGTTTTGCGCGACGGTGGAGGGAAGGGAGAGCTATTTTCGGCATTAGCTATAGGAATGTTGTTTTACCGGACGATAAGAACTGCGCTTTTCTGCCATGCGGCAGACAGGGGTGTTCATTTTCTGCCCCGCGGCAGAAAACGAACCAAAAGAGCGCGCCCGGATGAGGAACCTTGCCGGTTTCTCCCCGGGGCCATACATCGTCCGACAATACGATATTCCCACGGCAACTTCTTTCTGTACTTAGCAAAAAAATCCCCTCTTTTACCGTTCCGAAAGAAGGCCACGCTTCTATTGACAATATCGAATTTTGTGATATAATTATTTTGATTAGGTATATTATTCGACGGTTACAATAACCGCTCGCGTAAAATTCAACAGGATAGGCTGGTGCAATGAGAGAAAATAATAATGCTCCGGGAAACAGGAATATAGGCGAGTTGATTGCCTTAGCTCGGGCGAACGACGGCACCGCTTTTGAGAGCTTACTGTCACTGTATGATCCGATGATAAAAAACACAGTTATCCGTTACGCGCCGCAAGGACAGGAGGAGGACGCACGCCAGGAAGCGTTGGCGGGGTTTTACCGTGCTATACTGACGTTTGATGCGTCACAGCCGGGAGTTGCTTTTGGACTGTACGCCAAGATATGTGTAACTCATGCACTTATAAGCCACGCCAGAGAAGCAATTCGCCGCGCCAAAGATACGGCAGGGAATATGGAGTATGATGATTATGTAAGATATCATACCGATGACACTCTTGATCCTGCTCAGCAGATAATAGACGAGGAGAACATACGCTCGCTACAGAATCTTATTCGTGACAACCTTTCCGACTATGAATATCAGGTTTGGGATATGTATACATCCGGTGTGCCGACTGCGGTGGTGGCCGCAAAACTGGGGAGATCGGAGAGGTCGATCAATAATGCGCTCTATCGCATACGTCGTAAGTTGCGAGGGTTGCTGGAGTCTAACGGACATCTGACGTGAGCAGATTGAGAATTGCGTGTCGCTGAAATATTTCGGAGCTGCCCGGTGTGGTGATTTGTTCTCTGCCTGCGAGACAACAAAATATCAGCATCTGCAAATCAAACAGTTGCAGGTGCTTTTTCTTTTTTGCCTGCTGATTGTTTATGATGGGGCGGGGAGGTGCTTTGGCCGCACGTGATAATACAAAGAGATACGCAAGCGTTTATTCTTATTATGTAGTAGCCTATTATAAATATTGTATTATGAAAGCCGCACGCTCGTTTTGAACGTTGCGGCATTTTGCTGCGGGTGAAACGAAAGGGAATAACAATTCGGAAGCGCCCTGTTTTGCAAAAAAACGACGAAAATCGCTCGACAAGCAATTTAAGCCAATGGTGCGACTGCGCGATTAAATAAAAAATGGGCAACTGTTAACCGTCGGAAAAGAAAAACAAATTGGCTCCGAATTTGCATAAAGTGGCAGAATATTGTTGTATTTTATGCAAATAATATTCATTATGCGACAACAAAATCGAAACGAATTTAATTCTATATTTTTACCGCTCATTTTGCAAAAGTTCTATTTTTTGCGTCGAATTTTGCGGTAAAAAAACAGTACGACAAAAAACAAAAGTTCAAAAAAACGAGTCAAAATCCAGAATATCGACAGCAAAATCAAGTAAAAAATAGTACGAAAGCGGTAAAAATAACATAAAAATCGCGGCAGGATGGGGAAAAGCGGCAGATGAGGATGAGCAAATGCGATAAAAACGATACAAAATAAAAAAGCCACTGTTTAAGTGGCTTTTTGTCGGTGCGCGGTTGGATTTGATAAGCGGCGAGTGACGCGAAGAGGACGGATTGCATGCGATTTTAGTTTATTCACACGGTATTCATTTGCCTGCACAGCTGTTTTATTTGAGGTAATGGGTCATTGCGCTGTATAATAATATGCTTTTGCAACAGACGGATTGCTTTGAATTGATTTTTGCAAGTGTGTCTTCCGCTGATTTGGGACGTTCCTTTTGGCGGGGAGAGCTTCGTGCGTGCTTTGCAGGAGGTTTCGGAATGTTGACTTGATGTAGCATAGATCTTTATATATAATCGTTTGGAGAGCTATGCGACTGCGGTCGGCAAAGTAGCTTTGTTCCGGATTCGGGGCGTGCGGCGTTGATTATTTCTTTGACGTACATATGCGCGCTGCATGACATGCTCGTATCGATCCGTGCTGGCTGCGCTTGCGAAGCAACCGACGTTAAAACAAAGCTGTGCTTGAGGCATATGCTCTAGCCTGCTAAAGCAGGCCTTTAAATATGCTTTAGTGAATAATTGCGTGAAGGGAATGTCTTCGTTGGAATAAAAAATCCTTCCGGATGATCCGGAAGGATTAATCAACAATAATTCTTTAATTGGCGAGTCGTGCGGTTTCTGCTTCGGAAACCGGTATTCGTGAGATATCTGCGCCGACACCGTGTAGTTTCCCGACAATGTCGTAATATCCGCGGTCAAGCGTTTCGATACCATCGATTGTTGTGTTGCCTTTGGCGGCGAGTCCTGCGATGATCATTGCGGCACCCGCTCTCAGATCTACTGATGTCACAATGGCTCCTGACAACTGCTCGCGGCCGACGATGGTTGCGGTCTTGCCTTCCAATGTAACATGTGCACCCATTTTACGGAGCTGATCAAGATAGCGGAAACGATTGTCCCAAATGCCCTCTGTAACGGTGCTGATACCCTCGGCTGTGCACATGAGTGCGGCAAACTGAGGCTGCATGTCAGTGGGAAAACCGGGATAGGGGAGCGTTTTGATTGCGGTGCGGTTTATGTGACCGTTGGAGGTTACAGATATGTAATCATCATGTTCTTCAATGCAAACGCCCATTTCCGCTAGCTTTGCGGAAATGCTTTCAACATGCTTGGGAATGACATTCCGGATATTGAGCCGTCCACCGGTTGCGGCAACGGCGGCCATGTAGGTCCCTGCTTCGATCATATCGGGAATAATGGCGTATTCACATCCGTGCAGCTTGCTGACGCCCTTGATTTTTATGGTGCTGGTTCCGGCACCGTAGATCTCGGCACCGCATGTGTTGAGGAAGTTGGCCAGGTCGACTATGTGCGGCTCGCGGGCGGCGTTATCAAGAATTGTGGTTCCTTCCGCCAGAACGGAGGCCAGCATAATATTGCAGGTCGCGCCGACAGAGCAAACATCGAAATAAATGGTTGCTCCGTGCAATGGAGCCTCGGTCTCAAGGCGGATATAACCACCCTCGCTCTTTTCGACGGCACCAAGCGCTTCAAAACCCTTTATATGCTGGTCGATGGGACGTGACACAAAGTCGCATCCCCCCGGCCAGCCGACCCTTGCGGAACCAAAGCGACCCAACTCGGCTCCGAGAAGATATGTGGAGGCACGCATCTTACTTGCAAGGTTATAGGGGGACGTGCCGCCGACGATATGCGCTGTATCGATTTCGGCGGTAGTTTTATTCAAAAGACGCACACTTGCGCCCATTGAGCGGAGAATATCCAGTGTGGTGTTGATGTCGCTTACCGGGGGAAGGTTCTCAATGACACATCTGTCGCCGGTGAGAACCGTGGCGAAAAGAATGGGAAGGGCGGCGTTTTTCATACCGTCCACATATATATCGCCGTAGAGCTTATTGCCGCCGTTGATGACGATTTTTTCCATGATATATATCCAAGCCGCGGCCGTATTGGCCGGGATCATTCCTTTACACAGATTTTGAGAGCCTTTCACACATCAGATGTGACATTCACGTGTTCAAAAGGATAAAAACACCCAAAAATCACATACGACAATTTGGGTAGCTTTATTATATCATACTAAGTCAAAAAATGAAAGTATTTTTAAAAAAATTATTAAGAAAAAATATACGAAATTTTAACATAATAATTATGCAAAATGCCCTCATCGTCATTATATGCGATGAAGGCATTTTTTGCGACAGTATCTGTCACGGTTTTATGCTTCTGTAGTATGCCACGGCGAGGTCGGTGACCATTCCGTAGCTTTTGGTACCGGGGGTACCCTGTATTTTCAGGTAAGTGTCATTGACGACTTCGCTGACGTTTGCTACTACGTTTTTGCGGTACTTGTCGAAAAAATTTGAGTAGGAATAAAGCTCATATTTGACGTTGAGCGAAAGGCGGTCATTGGCCTCCTTGTACATATCCGCGCTGGCAGAGTAAAGCGAATTACGTACATATTCATACATGTTGAGGTAGCCGCAGTATTGTATATACGGGTCGTCACTGGCCGTACAGACCAGAAACGCCATGAAATTTGCCTCGTCCTCTCTGGCAATTCCGCGCTGGTGAGCAAGCTCGTGCGCGGCGGTGAAAACTATGGTGTAATCGGGAAAATTGACATTGATATTTGCTTCTCCGGTGAAATATGAGTAGACGCCCGTAATGTGGGTGTAAGACCACAGCTCGCTGTTTACGACGGGTTTGACTCGGCTGTTCAGACGTTGGACAAAGTCGTATTTGTCGCTGACCTTGTCGTAGGCCTCGAGCAACTTGTCGTTCATCTCGTTGATTGAGTAGGGCATAACCGAAAAGTTTTCGTTACGGAATGTGACTTGCTCGGCTGTTCGGTTGACTTCCTCAACCAGCTGCTCGGCGGTATATTTCAGTTCTTCGACGCTGACATCCCGGCGTTCAAGTCCGAGCTTTTTGTCAAGTGTCTGTCCGTAATATCCTGTGCCGAAGCCCCACACCATGAGTGTGAACAGCAGTGAAGCGACCGACAGCAGCATGCCGAGGTATACCAAAGTGTTATGCCAGCAATCACTGTATTTTTTGATTGCCGTGCGAATCAAGAAGAACAGTATCACGGGCAAAAAAAGCACCAATGCCTCGGCCAGTGAGCAGGGGAGCCAGTTAGTCAGGTGTGCCAGCACCGATCGGACAGTCGCTCCTGGGTAGCGTGACCACCAGTCTGCAAAGGCGGTACTTTGCATTGCAATCAGGTAAATAACGGCGCTGACTCCGGCCAGTGCAAACAGAATTTTGCACACGAGAGGAAGGCGGTATATTACTGCGGGCGGCGGCAATGCAGCTGTATTATCATTTTGCATGGTGACTTTTTCATTGCTCTCCGGCGGAGGTGTGGGTCCCGGCCCGGCTTCGGCATCGGGTGTATCTGTACATTTATCGCATGATACTGCTCGAGCAGATAATTTTTCTGTATCTTCTGATATATCCTGAGGTGGAGATATTTCCTGATGTGTACGTTTGGTGTTCATTATTATTTATCCTTTCAGATTTATTCCGGGAAACAGCCTGTCAAGCAGTATCTGCATATCGCCGGGCGGCGGAGCGTAAAGGTTAAGCTGTTCACCTGTGACAGGGTGAATAAAATTAAGTCCTATTGCATGCAGGGCCTGACGCCCTATCAGATCTGATTTGTTGCCGTACAGCTCATCTCCGCATATAGGCGCTCCGAGGCTGGCCATATGTACGCGTATTTGATGTGTACGCCCGGTGTGTGGCCGGACCTCAACCAAACTGTGAGCGCCGTCGGTTGTTATTACGCGGTAGTCGGTCAATGCTTGCTCCGCCCCGGGCGCGTCAGGCTCACACACCTCTCGGACAATTATGCTTTGCGACGTGCGGCGAAGCCCGGTCCGTATACTGCCCGCTTCAGGATGGGGTACGCCGTCGGTCACGGCTATGTAGCGCTTTGCAAAACCGCCCGACTGCATCAGCTCGTTGAGTCGGCATGAGGCATATTTGGTAGCGGCAATTGTTACAAGGCCGCTTGTGTTACGGTCAAGCCGGCTGACGGGGCGGAATATAAAGGGCTGCTCATCGTCCCGGTGGATGTATGCAAGAGCGTTTGCAAGCGTGTCGTCGTAGTGGTCGTGCGACGGGTGAGTGGGCATATATGGCGGTTTGTTGACGACGGTCAGATATGTGTCGCTGTAGATTATTTCTATATCCAGTGGCACAGGACAAATCTTGGCCGGAGATTCGGAAGGGAAGTCACACAATGTGACTGTATCACCGAAGTTAAGTACCTTGCGAACGGTTACTCGCTGCCCGTTCACTACAAGTCCGTTCTGATCGCGTTTGAGTCGCGCCAGCAAGCGTGTGGACACATGCAGTTCGCGGCGCAACAGCTCATACAGAGTCCGTCCTGAATATTTTTCGCTGACTTGCAGTTCCATAATCGCCTCCCGATAATATTTCATTGTTAAGTATAGCACTTCCGGGTGACGTTTACAAGACCGCTGTCTGAATTTTTCAAACTTGAACATAAATAATCATTGACTTGCAGAAAAATTTGTGGTATACTATTACAATAAGAATAACAGGGAGGTACTGTAAATGAATGAAGCAGAGCGCCGCAAGGTAAGCGGAAAGTATCTTGAATATAAAGGTAAGCCCCTGGTGCGGGAGGGAAATACTATCTGTTACGGCGATATGGCCGAAAAGTGCATATTGATAATGGAAATTATGTCATATAAAGAAGAAAACAGCCACAAGGTACCGGATAAAATTCTCATACAGGTAATTGATTCCAAAGATCCCAATAAAATTATCAAGCAAGGCTCCAAGTCCGGGCTATATGATGCATTTTCAATTGGACTCATATGGCTTGAGATGGCGCTGAAGTAATCACACCGTAACTGATATCAGATAATAAAAAGCCGTTGAAAACGGCTTTTTATTATGTCCGGTATGGTTGTTTCGCACTTGTAAAGCAAATTAAAAATACCGTCGCTGTAACGGGGCGGGGAAGTGTGCAATCACTCTGTCGATAAAGGATTTTTCTTAGAAACCAAGCAAAAAAATTGAACAAATTTGAAAAAATCTCTTGACTTCCATATGCATATGTGCTATAATAGTCGAGCGCGAATGAGAGATAGTAATTTATCTGGGTGTGGCGCAGTTGGTAGCGCGCTACCTTGGGGTGGTAGAGGCCGCAAGTTCAAGTCTTGTCACTCAGACC
>ENA-ORSL01003074-ORSL01003074.1-human-gut-metagenome-genome-assembly--contig:-NODE-3074-length-11158-cov-1.933712_pt1 | contig 11158 bp, 6 predicted proteins | sample MGYA00242190_ERZ509157 | MGnify/ENA primary metagenome ERZ509157 (study PRJEB26280, sample SAMEA2338664) | human gut metagenome | biome: human gut; feature: human-associated habitat; material: faeces...
CCAGCCGTACCGCTCAAGACCTTCACGGAGGATGCCGACATGCTCATCAAGAACGGCCCCTACGGCGCATACATAGCCTATAAGGGGAAGAACTACCGCATGCCCCACGGCCGCAAGCCCGAGGATATGACATACGAGGAGTGCCTCGAAGCGGTAAAGAATTCGAAGAGTACGAAAGGCTCAAGGAAAAAGTAGCGCACACGGGCCAAAGGCCGCCGACGCAATAACAACGCACACACAACCAAAAACCAAAACGTATATGAAGAAATTATCGATGCTTCTGACAGCGATTCTGGCCTGCGCCGCAGTCTCGGCGACGGCACAGGACGAGCAAAAGGCCCCCGAGGGCTACAAGTTCACCGACACGAAGACGGTGCAGACGGTGCCCATCACCAACCAATACCGCAGCGGCACCTGCTGGTGCTTCTCGACCATATCGTTCCTCGAGGAGGAGATTCTGCGTGCCGGCGGCCCGCAGGTCAAGCTCTCGGAGATGTGGGTCGTACGTAACATCTACTTCGAGAAGGCCGTCAAGTACGTGCGCCTGCACGGCTCTCTGAACTTTGCCGTCGGCGGTGCCGCACATGACGTAACGCACGCCATCGAGCAGTACGGCATCGTTCCGCAGGAGGTATACAAGGGTCTCAACTACGGCACCGAGCTGCCCGAGTTCGGCGAGATAGACGAGGTGCTCAAGGCATACGTCGACGCCATCCTCAAGAACAAGAACGGCAAGCTCACCCCCGCATGGCAGGATGGCCTCAACGCCATACTGGATGCATATTTCGGCCCGCGCCCCGAGACCTTCACATACGAGGGCAAGGAGTACACGCCCAAGAGCTTCGCCGAGTCGCTGCCCATCAAGATGAGCGACTACATCGAGTTCGGTTCGTTCACACACCACCCCTTCTACAAGCCCTTCGTTATCGAGGTTCCCGACAACTGGCTCTGGGGTGAGGTTTACAACGTGCCTCTGGATGAGATGATGCAGATCGTCGACGCCGCCATCGCCGAGGGTCACCCCGTAGCTTGGGGTACCGACGTCAGCGAGAAGGGCTTCGTCGGCAGCAAGGCCATCGGCGTCATTCCCGAGGTTGCCGAGAAGAATATGGTAGGTTCGGATGCCGAGAAGTGGGGCAAGCTCTCGTCGGCCGAGAAGGAGGCCCGCATATACAGCCTCAACGAGCCCGTCAAGGAGATGACCATCACGCAGGAGATGCGCCAAACAGCATTCGACAACTATGAGACCACCGACGACCACGGCATGGTCATCGTAGGTACGGCCGTCGACCAGAACGGATCGCCCTTCTACAAGGTACAGAACTCGTGGGGCGTACGTCCTCCCTATGACGGTTTCTACTACTTCTCGCGTCCCTTCGTCGAGTACAAGACGATGGATATCATGGTAAACAAGAACGTTGTTCCCAAGGAGATTCTCAAGAAGATCGGCGTGAAGTAATCCATACAGACGCTTTGCAACGTCTGCGGGCGGATGAACAGAGATTCATCCGCCCGCATTTTTTACCTGCACCCGGCGAGGATCAAGCGCCCGACATCTGATAAAAGGCAAAGTGCCACACGTGGCACGCGCCGCCCGGGCGGATGCCATAAGATAGATAATATGAACGACGGATAAATAATGGGGATACAGTCTGAGGTCACGCCGCGCTACTCCATACGTTCGTAACGTTGCTCCGCCATCATACGGCGGAACTGCCGCATCTGGAAGAAGAGCAACACCGATGCCAACACGATAGAGAAGCAGTCGGCGATAGGCATCGTGTACCACACACCGTCCACACCCCACATGTCGGGCAGGATGAGCAGCAGCGGTATGACGAAGAGCAGCTGTCGCGTCAACGAGAGAAGTATTGCACGCTTGGCCTTGCCGATGAACTGGAAGAAGTTGCCCACTACGATCTGGAAGCCTACGAGAGGATAGAGCATCATGATGATCTTGATTCCGTGCGCCGCGGCGTCAATAAGGGCCGTAGCCTCACCGCTGCCGTCCTCGCTCACGAAGAGGTGCACCACCGCATAGGGGAAGAACTCGCTTACGATGAATCCCATCGTCGTGATTCCCATGGCCCACCCTATGGTCATACCCAGCACCTTGATCACACGGTCGTACTTCTCGGCGCCGTAATTGTATCCGACGATGGGCTGCATGCCTTGATTCAGACCCATCACCACCATCACGAAGAGGAACGCCACGCGGTTGACGATACCGTAAGCACCGATATTAAGGTCACCGCCGTGCGTACGCAGAGCGTTGTTTATGAGGATTACGACCACGCAGGCGCACGACTGTATGAAGAATGGCGCCATGCCGATGCCGATGATATTCTTGATTATGTCCCACTTGAATCGGAATATTCCCTTGCGGAAACGCAGGAAGCTGTCGGGACGCGTAAAGTGTACGATCTGTATCGAGAGCGACACCAGCTGGGCTATGACCGTAGCCAGCGCCGAGCCCTTGATTCCCCACTTGAAGACGAAGATGAAGAGGGCCGCCAGAACGACATTCACACCCACCGACACCAGCATCACCGACATCGACTTGCGGGGGTATCCCGAGACGCGCAGCTGGTTGTTCAGACCCAGATATAGGTGTGTCACCACGTTACCCATCAATATGACGCTCATGAAGTCGCGGGCGTAGCCGATAGTATTCTCGCTCGCGCCGAATAGGGAGAGCAGGTCATCCAGAAAATAGAGTCCGAGTATCATGAAGATGATACCCATCGAGACATTGAGCAGCACCACGTTGCCGAGGATCATCTCGGCGGCGGGTTTGTTTCCCTGCCCCAGACGTATCGATGTCAGGGCCGCAGATCCCGCACCCACCATGGCTCCGAAGGCCGCCGCAAGGTTCATCAGCGGCATCGTCAGCGCCAGACCCGATATGGCCATGGGGCCGACACCATGGCCTATGAATATGCTGTCGATCATGTTGTAGAGTGACGACGAGACCATGGCTATGATGGAGGGCATCGCATAGCGCTTGAGCAGCGATGCCAGATTGTCAGTACCTAACGATAGAGGGGAATCCTGTTCTTTCATCGCTGCAAAATTACAAATTTTTAATTATATATCAACGATTATCGCCCCAAAACCGACCGCAGGCGACAACAGCCGACCTTTCGGCCACACGCCGCGCAGCTCAGACCGAGTAAACGATAATATGGCCGTCGGGCGTGATCATCATCCGCATATCGACCGTAACAGTCCCCATGACATTCACTGCCACATTTCCCGCGGCATTATCTTCAGCGCTCCCTTCCCCAGCCGCATTCCCCACGGCATCCGCAGCGACAGTGCCGCGAATGGTCCCGCGGGCGAAATCGACACTCCCGACCGCAAGGTCGCGCAGCAGATCCATACCCCTGCGGCCGTACATCTTGTAGAGGCACTCCTTGGCGCACCACACCGCCGCCGCAAGTCTCTTATCCTCCGACAAGGCCCTCTCCCGCGCCGACAAGAAGCGCGGCGCCGCCTTCATAAAGTCCCTGTCAAGACGCTCCATATCGACACCGCATACACGGTCCGACAACGCCACGGCAACCATATCACGACAATGCGAGACGCTTATGCGCAGATCGGGATGCGAGACAAGACGGGGTGCTCCCGAGGCGTCATACTCCACGCGTACATCTCGTCCCAGATATCCGTACAGCAAGGCCCGCCACGCCAGATACTCGCGTCTGCGGTGCTCCGAAACAAAGGCGGCGACCGCATGCAGATCATCCTCGCGCGCCGTCGCCGTCAGCTCCGCCTCCGAGGCTATCGGCCCCGTAAGCAATACCCTCAGGGCTTTATCCTTCACTTCCGCCATCGTTCACAACAACCTTTACCTTGTCGACGCGGCGGCCCTCCATCTTCTCCACCGTCAGCCGCACGCCGTGCGTCTCGACCGTGTCTCCCTTGCGCAGAAGGTCGCGCTTGAGCTCCAGCATCAACCCCGCCAAAGTCTCGGCACGCCCCTGAACGTCGGCCAGAGCGTCGTCATCCATGTCGAGCACACGCTCGAAGTCGACGATATGGGTCTTGCCGTCGAAGAGGTATGTATTGGCATTGATGCGGTGGTAGAATGTCTCCTCCGAGTCACTCTCGTCGGTGATCTCGCCCACGACCTCCTCGAGGATATCCTCCAGCGACACGAGTCCCTGCGTGGCGCCGTACTCGTCAACCACGATCGCTATGTGTATCTTGTTCTCCTGAAAATCACGCAACAGATCGTCGATCTTCTTGTGCTTGGGCACGAAATATATCTTGCGCAGCAGTTTCTGCCACTCGAAGTCCTTGCCGCGGTTGATATAAGGCAGCAGATCCTTCACGTAAAGCGCACCCTTGATGTCGTCCAGATCCTCGTCATAGACCGGTATGCGCGAATATCCCGACTCGATGATCTCACGCTTCACCTCGTCGTAGTCCACACTCATGTCGAGCGCCATGATGTCGATGCGTGGGCGCATGATCTCCTCGACCTCCGTATTGACCAGATTGACTATGCCCGAGAGCATTTTGTGCTCCTCGTTCGAGGAAGTGCGCGTCAGGTCGACCGCGTCGGCCAGATCCTCCATCGAGATCTCGACATTGTGCGTTGTCAGACGGCTCAGACGGCCGCCCGTGCGTATGAGCACGTATGCCGCAGGATAACTCAGCCAGCTGAATACCTTGATCGGATATGCCACCGCACGCGCGAACTTCAAAGGAGCCGTCTGCGCCAGCACCTTGGGCAGGATCTCGCCGAAGAGCAGCAGCAGGAACGTCACAAGCACCGTCTTGAAGAGAAACTCGAAACGGGCGAAGTGCCACAGCGAACTCATCACGTTCGACGAGAGTATTACGATACAGATATTGACCAGATTGTTCGTCACGAGGATCGTCGCCAACAGACGGTCGATATTCGACAGCAGCGAGACGATCAGCCCGTCACGCGAGTCGGAACTCTGCGACATGCGTTGCAGCTCCTTGGGCGTGAGCGAGAAGAATGCCACCTCCGACCCCGAAACCAGAGCCGATATGGTCAGCAGAATCAACGTAAGAACAAGCATTACGCCCACTTCGGGCGTAAAACCAAGATATATGACAGCTGTCGAGTCCAAAAATTCAAATATTTAAGTTCATGCCGCGGCCGCAAATCCTCATGCAACGGCCGTCGGTCAGGCGTTCCGCCATATCCAGACAGTACCGCCATTAAAATATCGCCGCAATTGCCGTAACCATGCCGCGCCATTCAAAACAAGTCGCTGCGGCTGCCGCACAGTATCCTGCAAAACGTCGTTCTCTCACACATTGTCACCCGCACATGCGATCGCCGTCCACACATAATCGCCCACACACATAATCATCCGATCACATTACCATCCCACTCTCATGATAACCATCCTCACATGATCGACACCTTGTCCAACACCTACATTTGTCGGCCACTCATCCGGCCCCTCACATTGTCAGCCACTCATCCGGCCACTTCTTGCATTGTTAGCCCACCCCCAATCGGCCCCTCGCATTGAAAGACCACTCATCCGGCCACCTCTTGCATTGTTAGCCCACCCCCAATCGGCCACCTCACATTGCCGGCCCCTTGTCGGGCCCCGGGGTTAGAACAGGGGTGTGTCGTACGTCTTCTTCGTATCGTCGCCCTGCTCCGCACGGTCGTCACGCAGAACCTCCTTGCGGCGCGTGACGCCGTCATTCTGCTCGATGACGAACATCACATTGCGGCGTTTGAAGGCCGGGGTACGTATGTCGGCCTCTATATTGTTGTATTTCGACGGTTTGCGATCCAGCACCGCAGGTGTTGCGGCGTGATGGCGCTGTTGCGGCGCAACGGTCGGCTGCGGCGTCTGCGGCGCTGCCGCAGGCACATCCTCCGCAGGCATCGGCTCATCATCCGTATCGTCCACGGGTACGATATCCATATCGAACGGCTGCTGACGGAAAGGCTGCGGAGCGGGAGCCTTGCGCGGCGTATCGTCGTCGCTGAAGCCCGTGGCCACAACCACGACCTCCAACACATTCTCCGGCATGGGCTTCGAACTTGCACCCCAGATCAGGTTGGCCTGATGCTCCACGCCATCCTCATCCTTGTAGCTGGCGTAGCTCTGGATATAGTTCAGTATCTCCATCGTCTCGTCATAGGCGACGTCGTCGATATTTGCCGCCGAGATGTTTATAAGGATATTCTTCGCACCCGAGATGAGGTTGTTATCCAGCAGCGGCGAGCAGAGCGAGCGGCGCGCAGCCTCCAGAGCACGTCCCTCACCCTCGGCCGACGCAACACCCATGTGGGCACGGCCGCTGCCGCGCATCACGCGCTCCAGATCGGCGAAGTCGACACGTATGAAGGCACTCTCGACGGTGATGATCTCGGCGATACCCTTCGTTGCCGCGGCCAAGATGTCGTCCGCCTTGCCGAAAGCCTGACGTATGGGCAGCTTGCCGTACATCTCGCGGATGCTCTCGTTGTTTATCACCAGCAGCGAGTCGGCATACTTGCGCAGCTCCTCGATACCCTTCGCAGCCTGATCACAGCGCGTAGGCCCCTCGACCGTCAACGGTGAGGTGACGTTGGCAACGGTAAGCAGCCCCATCTCGTGCGCCAGCTTGGCGATGACGGGCGAAGCGCCCGTACCCGTGCCGCCGCCCATGCCGGCCGTAATGAATACCATACGGGTACCCGAACCCTCGATGTACTGCTTGATCTGGTCGAGCGACTCGACCGCAGCCTCGCGGCCGCGCTCGGGGTCGTTGCCCGCACCCAGACCGTCGTGACCCAGACGTATCTTGTCCTCGACGGGCGAGTTGTCCATGGCACGCTGATCGGTGTTGCATATAAGGAAGTTGACACCCTTGATACCCGTGTTCCACATGTGGTTCACGGCATTGCCGCCGGCGCCGCCTACACCTATCACCGTTATTATCGAAGATGCCTTTTTGGGCATCGTGAGTTCATTCATCAAATCCTCCATTGTTCACCTGATTTAATAGTCGTCGCCATCATCGCTGTCATCGGGGTTCTTGAACGCCTCGTCAAATGCCCTGCGGGCCTTCTCCCTCAGGCGCGAGAACCATCCGCCCTCCTTCGACTCGATATCGTCGTCATCGTCGTCGATAACGTCCTCATCTTCGCGGCTCACCACCGGCTCCGCCTTCTGCGCGGGCTTGGCCGCCGCCGATGCCGCAGCACCTCCCGTCGTCGATGCCGCACCTGCCGCTGCCGCCGCAGTGCCTGCCGCCGTAGGAGATTTCGCTCCGCCGTAGAGCTCATTTACCGAACGCGGTGCCGCTGCCGGTGTCTCCGGTGCCGCCTTGCGTTCGGGTTCGGCAACACGCGCCACACCTACCGGGCACGGGCCTACCTGTGCGCCGTTTATAAGGATCGACACGGCCAGCGTCGAGGCCGGCGATGCCACCTTCTCCAGCGACTCCGTAGCTACGCCCATCTCGGCGCACGCCACGCGTACCTCCTGACCCGTCACGCGGCGGAACAACTCGTCCACATCCTTCAGCTTGGCCGAACCTCCCGTCAGGACAATGCCGTAGGCCAGCTTGCCGGCATACCCCGAATCCCGGATCTCCTGCAATACGAACTCCGCGATATCCGTGGCGCGGGCTTCGATCACCGTCGCCAGATTGCGCAGCAGAATATCCTTCGCCTCGCGGGCCGTGCGGCCGTTGACGCGGATCAGTTTGTCCTCCGGGGCCAGGTCGGCCACCGCCGAACCGTATTTCTGTTTGAGGCTTTCCACATGTTTCTCGGGCACGCTCATCGTGCGGATGTCGCGGTTGATGGCCGAAGCCCCGATCGGAATCGAAGCGATGTAGCGCACCACGTTGCGGTAATAAACCGCCACATCCGTCACGCCGCCGCCGATGTCGACCACCGCGACGCCCTCCTCCTTCTCGTCGGGCAGCAACACGGCCTCGGCCGTGGCGATGGCGTTCGACGTCACGCCCAGCATCTTTATGCCGAGCCGCTTGAGCGCCATGTCGAGCCGCTGCATCGGCGTGCGCAGGCAAAGGATGAAATTGAACGTCGACGAGAGTTTCTTGCCGAACGACCCCACGGGGTTCTTGACCTCCTGGTTGTCGTCGACCACATAGTTCTGGGGCACACGCTCCATGATGGTCTCGTCGTCGGGAGCCTGCACATTGCGCATACGGTCGAACAGGGCATCGACGTCCTTCTGGTTGACGCCGTTCTGGGGATCGTAGACGAAGACATGATCCGTATGGCGCGCACAGCGCACGAAATCGCCCGAAATACCGGCATAGGCCTCCGTGATCCGGATCCCCAGCTGCTCTTCGGCTTCGGACATGGCTTCGCGGATGGCGCGGCTCACCAGTTCGATATTCTCGATCCGGCCCGCGTTTACCCCTTCGACGGGCTTCGACACGATCGACGCCACATCCATCCGGCCTTCGGCGGCCTTCTCGCCGACAGCCACCACGACGTTCGACGAGCCCAGGTCGACGGCAACGGTATAATTCTTTCTTTCCACGGTATATTTCCTTTTTATTTCTTGCAAACCACCTGATCCTTGTATCTGATATCTATCGTCCTGTACGCATCCCAGCCGATGTTCTGCAACCCGTTGCGGTAGAACCGCAGCAACTTGTCGAACTTACGCTCCACCTGCTCGATGCGCCCGAAAAGAATGGTGTGGCGTCCGCTCCGCGGCACCAACTCCACCTCCAACGCTCCGCTGGGGGGCGTCCGAGCCGCAATCTGCACCACTTCCGACCTCCAGAAATCGTCCTCTTCGACGAACTCTACAAAGGTAAGGAGTTTCATGAAATCTTCGTAGCTTTTCTCCAACTTTTTTTGTTTCAGCCTTTCGGCCTCCTGCCGCTGCGCGATGCGGTCTATTCCCTCCTGCACCAGACGCGCTTCGTAGCGGTATTTGCGCCGCAGTTCCGCCTTGCGGGGGCGCAGCTCTTCGACCCGCGCATCGAACGCCGCGGAGCTTTCCATCCGCCACCACTGCTTCTTGATGCGCATGCGGCGCAGCGCCGATATGTTGCGGTCGTTCTGCAGTTCGCGCCGGAAGAAGGGGTACTTCTCACGCTCCAGCTCCGCGATCCGCTTGTCGATCTTCGCCCGTTCGAGGTCGATATGCCCGCGCACGGAGCCGACGAACGACGCGGGAAACGGCGGACGGTAAGCCCCCGTCACCACCGGCACGTAGAGCGACGAGGCGCGCGGCGCGGCGAAGACATAGCCTTCGGGCGTGACGTACGAATCCACGCCGTCGGTCAGCAGCCGCAGCAGGGGCCTGCGCTGGCTGATGTCGATATGCAGCACGCCGCCGTAAGTCACATAGGCGTCCACGCGCTCCACGAATCCGTTTTTGGCGATCAGGGCCTCGATGGCCGCCAGCTCCTCGGGGGTCGGGTCGGTCTCGCCGGTATCCTCGATTTTTGCGGTCTCGGCGTCGTTGTCGCGGTCCACGCGGGCGACCACGGCCACCTTGTCGTCCTCGACCAGGCGCATGACGCGGACACCGCTGCCGTAGCGGCTCTGGATGTTGATGTCCGACGCATGGATGCGGATCAGGATGCCGTTCTGGCTGATCAAAATCAGATCATCGGTGTCGTCCACGATCTTGATGCCCGCCACATTGCCGTTGGAGTAGTTGCGGATGCCTAAGCCGCCGCGCTTCGTGATGCGGTAATCGTCGATGCGGCTGCGGCGGCCCTTGCCCTCTTCGCTGATGGTCAGCACAGTGGCACCCGGGCGGCAGACGCCGGCGCCGACGACATAGTCGCCCTCGCGCAGTTTGATAACGCGGACACCGTGGCCGGTACGGCCCATGGCGCGGGCGTCATCCTCGGTAAAGTGGATGGCCGCGCCGTCGTGGGTGGCGACAATAATTTCATCGTCGCCCTTCGTCAGGTGGCTCCAAACCAAGCTGTCGCCCTCATTCAGGGCAATGGCAATCAGGCCCGCCTTGCGGATGTTGCGGAACTGGGACAGCGGCGTGCGCTTGATAAGACCCTGCTTCGTGATCATCGTCGCGTAGGTGTTGTCCTCGTCCACGTCGGCCTTCTGCTGCAGCATCAGCGTGACCTTCTCGCCCTCCTGCAGCTGCAGCAGGTTCACAATATGGCTTCCCTTGGCCGTGCGGCTGCCCTCGGGCACCTGGTAGCCCTTCAGGCGGTAGACACGGCCCTGATTCGTCAGGAACAGCATATAGTCATGCGTTGAGCCGACATACATTTCCTCGGTGAAGTCCTCGTCCTTCTGGGTCATGCCCTGCACACCGCGGCCGCCGCGGTTCTGTGCCTGGTAGGTATCCAGCGTGGTGCGCTTGATATACCCCTCGTGGGTCAGCGTAAAGACACAGGTTTCCTCGGGGATCAGATCCTCGATGTCGACCTCGCCGGACACAGCCTCGATGGAAGTGCGGCGCTCGTCGCCGTACTTGTCGGCCAGCGTGGTCAGGTCGGTCTTGACGATGCGCTTGACGTGCTCGTCATTGGCGAGGATATCCTCATAATCGGCGATGGCCTCGCGCAGTTCGCCCAACTCCTGCTCGATTTTCAGGATTTCCAGACCGGCCAAGCGGCCCAACTGCAGCTTGACGATTGCGTCCGCCTGCGGCTCATCAAAACCGAAATTGTCCATGACGGCCTGGCGTGCCTCGGCAAAGCCGCCCTTGCAGGCGCGGATAGTCGCGATAATTTCATCGACGATGTCGACGGCCTTGTGCAGGCCTTCAAGGATGTGCTCGCGCTCCTTCGCCTTGCGCAAATCAAAGGCGGTTCTGCGGCGGATGACCTGCATCTGGAACTCGATGTAGCGCTCCATCATGGTCTTGAGGCTCATGATTTTGGGCACACCGTCGTCCAGCGCCAGCATAATGACACCCACGGTGTCCTGCAGCTGGGTGTAGCGGTAGAGCTGGTTCAGCACGACCTGGGGGTTCGCGTCCTTCTTGATTTCAATGACGATCTTCATGCCGGTGCGGCTGGAGGATTCGTCGTTCAGGTCGCTGATGCCCTCAATGCGCTTATCCTTCACAAGGTCCGCAATGGACTCGATGAGGCGGGTCTTGTTGACCATGTAGGGAATTTCGCTGATTAGGATTTCATAGCGGCCGTTCTTCTTCTCGACGATTTCGGCGCGGCCGCGCAGGGGGATTTTGGC
>ENA-ORSL01003076-ORSL01003076.1-human-gut-metagenome-genome-assembly--contig:-NODE-3076-length-11151-cov-13.883021_pt1 | contig 11151 bp, 9 predicted proteins | sample MGYA00242190_ERZ509157 | MGnify/ENA primary metagenome ERZ509157 (study PRJEB26280, sample SAMEA2338664) | human gut metagenome | biome: human gut; feature: human-associated habitat; material: faeces...
GCACGCGCTGCTTTCCGTTGAAGTTCTCGATGGAGCGCAGGTTTGGATTCAGCTTGTCGATGATGCTGTGGATCTTCAGATCAGAAAGCCGGGAATTGACCTCATAGGTCGCATAAACCCGGAATGCAAAGGGAATGCACTCACTCCGATTGAGCTGCTGCAGCCGCTTGTCGATATCGTCCGCATACCCGATTTTCACATATTCCGGGAAGGACGGGTTGGTCAGTATGTAGATCACGCCAGATTTATCCATTGTCTATACCTCCGTTATGCCGCGACCCAGCCGTAGCCCTGAACGGCCATATCAATAAAGTGTGTCAGTAACAGATCAATCTTCACAGCAAACGTTTCCTTGTCATACGAAACCGGTAGATCTGCATCCAGCGACTTTTCAATCGCCGTTTTTACCTTTGCGCGCGGCTGTTCGTCCTTGTACCAATCCACAACCATCAGCTCCGACTTCTCCTCGGAAAGCTTCTTAAAAAGATTCTTCGCGGATAGCTTCACCTTCTGCTCCTCCGCCTTTGTAAGTTTCTTTCCGGCAATCAGCAAATCGAAGATTTCCAGTTCCTCTTCCGACAGCCCCTCGGCCTCCGGCCGCTTGTCCTCCGCTTTCAGATCTTCGATCAATTGGAGCAGCTGCTCGTAGTAGTCTTCATTCTCCGACCCGCCGGCGTTATAGCGATCAATGATATTGCGGAAGCGCTGAGAAAACTTCTGTCTCGTACAATTGCGATTCAGCATTTGCTGCAGTGCCTGCTCGATAAACGCCTTCAGATCGTCGATCTCCACGGCCTTGTACTTGGCGACCTTGATCTCCTTCTTTAGCTCCTCCACATCCACCTTGGAAAGGTCGATGACCTTCCCCTGGTGAATGACAAGCCCGGCGTCGTTATCCTCTGCTTTCTGCGAGGAAACGCTGGTGTCCAGAACTTGTGCCATACGCAGCCGGGCGCGATTGATCTTTTCGTCGTCAATGGTATGGCAGAAAAGCCCGTACAGATATGCCAGCGGCGAAAACTTTTCATTCTGCCAGTTCTTCTCAAAGATCTCCGGACGCGATGCCTCGTAGAGATTCATCAGCGTGTTCAGGATCACCTTGAATTTGTCCTTGTTTTCATCGTTGGAAATGATCGTATTGTAGGCTTCCCGCAGCAGATCCAGCCGATCAAGAGTGGATGCCTCTGCTACGATTGCACCGATATCAATGCCAAGGCTTAGCAGAAAATCATCCGCTTCATCGACAGCACTGTTGAGCAGGACAATCAGTTGGTCAATGTCCTTCGCCGGGAACTCCGTACCGTCATCACCGGCCGCGTACTCCGTCAAGGCTTTCTGCATATACTTGAACACATTGACGTAGTCCACGATGATGCCGCAGGGCTTGCCGGGATACACGCGGTTGGCGCGGGCGATGGCCTGCATGAGCGTGTGCCCCTTCATCGGTTTGTCCAGATAGAGCGTGGACAGGTTCTCCACATCGAAACCGGTCAGCCACATGGCACAGACAAACACGAGCTGCAAGGGATCATCGGGATCTTTGAAGCGGTCCTCAATATCCAGGCCTTCCGGCGTGACAGCGTTCATCTTCTGCCGGTGCATGGAAATGTCGAGCCCCTGCTTCTGGAACTTCTCATTCTCATCGGCTTCCTCAGAGACGATGACCGCCATTTCCACACGGTTCATGTAATTGAGGATGCGCGTCAGCTCATCGCGCTGTTCTTTGGTGGCGGCGCTGTTGCGCTCCTGCATGATCTTCTGCTTCTCAATCGCCCAGTAATGCTGCACCTTGTCGTACATCTTCACCGTCGTATACTTATCGACGGAGACGACCATGCCCTTCCCAAGGAAACCGCGGCGCGGGAAATGATGAGCAATATCCTGGGCGATCTTATCAATGCGATCCTCCCTCTTGATGACCTCCAAAATCCGAGAGGAGGAGTTTTCCAGCAAGCGGGTCTCGTCCTCGTTCAGGTTTTCCTCCTCGATGATGTCCACCACATCGTCGTCCAGAAAGTCATTTTCCAGCCCGACCTCCGGCACACGGCGGGAATAGAACAGCGGCACCGTGGAGCCGTCCTCCACCGACTGGGCGAAGTTATACTCTGACACATAGTTCCCGAACCACTGGTTGGTCAAGCGCTTGCTGCCCAGCAGCGGGGTGCCAGTAAAGGCGATATAATTGGCATTTGGCAAGGCCGTGCGCATGTTCTCCGCCAGATCCTTGTACTGTGTCCGGTGCGCTTCATCCACCAGCACGATGATATCGTCCCGGGTGGAGAGCACAGGGTACTTTTTACCCTTGTCATAGCGGAACTTATGGATCAGGGTGAAAATGAAGGATTTGTTGGTCTGCAGATAGTCCCGCAGCTGCTTACCGTTCTTCGGCTGGCATTCCTCTTTCTGCCCAATCACTTCCGTCTTTACGAAATTCTTATGGATCTGGTCATCAAGATCTTCGCGATCGGTGATGATCAGGAATGTGAAATTGCCCGGGATCTTGCGCCGAACCTTGCGGGCAAAGAACACCATGGAAAAGGACTTGCCGGAGCCCTGGGTGTGCCAGAAAACGCCCAGCTTGCCCTGCAGCTCCGCCCGATTCTTCACCGATTCCATCAAATTGTTCACGCCGAAATACTGATGGTTTTTGGCAATGATCTTGTTCTTCTGGTTGCGGAACATGATAAAGTTTTCGATGTAATCCACCAGACGATCTTTCCGCAGCAGGCCGTCGATGAAATACCGGACCGAGCTTTCGCCCACCGTACCGGCTTCCTTCAAAGCCTGACGGTCGGGCCGTTCCTTCTCGGAGTCCACCTTCAGCCACTCGAAGAAATGATTGTAGGTGGCGTTGAAGGCGCCGAGCCGTGTCTCCAGCCCGTTGGACAGCACGCAGATCTGATTGAACGCAAACAGGTTCGGGATATCCCGCAGGTAGTTCTTCAGGTTGTCGTTATAGGCCTCCTCCACCTTGACGATGCTGTTTTTCAGCTCAACAAACACCATGGGCAGGCCGTTGATAAAAATCAGCACGTCCGGGCGACGCCAGTAGACGCGTCCTTGTATCCACATCTGGGAAACGGCGGTGAAGGTGTTGTTCTCCGGGCGGTCAAAATCGACCAGCTTCACAAAATCAAAATCCTCTTTGCCGTTGCGGCGGAGGCTGATTTTGATGCCGTTGCGGATCTGGTTGTAGTACTTGTAATTGGTGGCCGTCATATCCGTGGCGCTGAAATCCCGGCAGAGGTCGCGGGCGATCTCCTCCAGCTTTTCGCCGGGTATATCTGGATTTAGGCGCGCCAAGGCCTCCCGCAGAATAAGCGGGAGTACGCATTCTTTCTTGCTGTTTCGTCCAGTCCCATCCGGCAGCAGCTCGCACTTGTCCGGAGAAGGGTCACAGCGCAGAATACCATATTGGAACGGGTCACCCTCCAACTTTTGCAGGATCGCCTGTTCAATATCGTCTTCGGATATGAAGTTGCGCATTGTAGTCACCACCTATATTATCCGTTCTTTTGAATGTCCTCTTTTAATTTCTTTACGCGCTCTTTGCGCTCCAGATGATCCAACTCCAGGAATGCCAGCAGGCACATTTGGTACATATCGTCATACCATTGTTCGATGTCGCCATCTTTCATATCTGCCACGAAATGAATATAGTTCTTACCACCTTGATCTGCGTTATTATGTCGTACATTTACACTATTCAGAAGATAGAACAAATCTGATTCCAACGAGCCGCTAACTTGCTTTAGTTTTGCTCTCTTTGGTTCTAACTTGTCTGCCAGCGCAATCAGTGTAGCCTTTTTTCTTTCGAGATCACCCTTCATCGAGTGATGGTTGTATTCAATAATCCTGTACGACAACGCAGGATCAACTATCTCCGCGGCAGAAATCGCCGCCTGGTCTTTGGGGACAAAATCAGTAATACCGTTTTGATTATTTGGCATATACCCTATGGTCTCGATAACCGTCAGCACTTGCTGGACATAGAACTGCATTGGGTCACCAATTCCGACTATACCACCGCCATAGATGGTATTTTGATTGTAGATGGCGAGATTATATGAATACTCACAAAAAGACACTAAATACTCTATGTCAAAGGTAGAAGGATTCTTTTCAAAGCTATATCCATAAAAATCATCAAAGTCATCTAAAGATACGCATGTACCGCGAAAGGGAAGCCGAACAAAATATGTCGCACAGTAATCCTTCAACGAAGATCCTGCTCCCACCATATCTTGAAACTTCTGTACACAAAACATTCCATATAGACGGTCATACTCTCTACGAATATCTATGGCCGCAGTTTTCAAAACTTGAGAAAAGGGAATGCGTTTCATAACAGCTTGCCTCTATTTCTAAAATATATTTGCCGGACTATACTACTGCATTGTATTTGCACAGCGATAAAACAACCTGTCTTTTGCTATCTCTTTTACCGGCGTAGGAACTTTCTTGCAATCATCGATAGCTCCGGCGAGTATATCCTTGACGCTGATTCTCGAATTTCGGACGTCCCGAATAGCTTCCTTTGCCGTAACCCTGCGCTTGGAACTTCTTATCAGGGACTCCATGAAGCTTTGAAAAGAATCAATATATTCCTCTCGGATGCCCTTATTTACATTAATCGCAACATAGTTCTGGAAGTTTAGAACATTCTTTTGCCCAGGATTGTTCTGCAAGACGAGTACTTCCGTTTCACCGGAATAGTTCCACCGAATACGGTCTTGCAGTTTTTCCTTGAATTCAGTAAAGGCCTTTGTACTGAAATACCAGTCCCGCTGCATCATCGCATCGACTTTCCTATAAGTCTGGTCTTCTGCCTTGGCAAAATCATCAGTGTACCCGATAGCATAAATAGAGCAGTATTTTGCAGAATTGTAATGGATATACTCAAATTCCTTTAAGATTTTTTCTTCCGTTGGACGAGCGAAAAGGAAAACGACAATTTCCATGTTTTCAACTTGGCTTTCGATACGCTCTATTTCTTCGTATGTACTGGCGGCAAACATGATTACACCTCCGAATTGTCCTGATTTTTCGCTGCTTTGCTCCATTTCTCAATCAAGTAGTTTACAAACGCCGAACAGGAAACCAGCATGTATTTTGCGTCTTCGGCGGGCGCCCATTTGAAATCAATGCCTCCATGACGGATTCCGTCCTCGTCTGAAGTATACCCGTACATAGATGAAAATGCGTTTTCCATTGACGGGTGGATATGCACTCCGTAGTCTTTAAGCTTTTTTATTGTTTTCCCTAGAGTTGCATTCTTACCGGACAATCCAGTAATAATGCTGCAAACTGCCTCAACTGCACTGATCGACTCCTTAATTGAGTTTTCGTAATCAGGTAGGGGCCTTCGTGAAAAAAGCTCTGTTGCCTTTTTTAAATGTACATTTATACTGTTATAAGGGGTTTGTTGTGCCTGTTCGATACACTTTATTTCGTACTCATTTGTAATGGGGACTACTTGTCTTCCGATTACTCTGTATCCAGCATTCTCAGCCGATAGAACACCATTAAAGTTATCTATTGCATCACTGAGGTCTTTCGTCGGGAGAAATGCGAGATATATTTCAACGAAATCATAGATTCGATACCATTCTGCCTGATCATACCATTTCCGAAAAACAGCAAGATTTTTATCCAAATCAGCGTTATCATAAACGCTGGTATACGAAAGCCCACATGCATCCATTATTTCTTCGAGATAGTGAGAATCGATAACTGCAATATCATTACAGATTTCACATCTGTAAATATTCCAAATCCTGTTTCTTAATTCTATGGTCATGCTTTCCAACTGCAAAGGCTTTACCACATACCCATATCGTTCAGAAAAAGTGGACATTTTTACACCTCCAGCTTTCCGCTCATCAGGCGCGGCAAAAGCAGATCACGTTGGCGAATTAAGTTCCTGTTTTGTTTGAGCAGGGTATAGGTTTCATCCAAAATCGGAGATACCAGCATATCAAAGCTCATAATCAACGACTTGTCTGGAATCGTGACTTTAATATGATCAAAAGTGCTGACGATGATCGTGTCAAATACACCACCTGATGCCATCTTCCTCAGTTTTAGAATTTCACGCTTGATTAGGAAAAACAGGAAATACTGAGATGGAATTGTATTGCTGGTTAGGGCATAACAAGATTGATTCATGGCCATGGGTTTTGCCAAAAGATTTAGATTTCCAACCGTTCCACGAGCCGTAATCATAATGGTGTTTTTGGGATATAATTGACTGTTACAATGCTGAAGCCCTTCTTCAGTAAGTTTTGAAATTGTATCGAACACGAAATAATCATCTGAACTGTCTTTGGGCGTATAAAACGGTATATTGCCTCCGTAATACTCGTCATGATCGGTACTGGGAGTTCCGCCACTCAGCACGTTTGCAATTGAAGAAAACCGACACACGTTCCATCCCTTTGGAATCCCATTTTCAAACCCAGAAGTTTCGTGCCCGGGGAAGCGGAAGCGGACAAACCACTCCTTATACAGGTTTTCCGCTATTTGCTCCAGAACCTTGATCCGCTTATTGTTGACTTCGATCAGGTTGTCATAGGCGGAGAGGACGGAGGCAATCTTCTTCTGCATCTCTATATCCGGGAAATCCCATTGAATTCGCTTAATGAAATCCAAGTCAGCACGTTGACGTCCGCTTGCGCCAGTCATGCTGTTGGCAGCCAACTGCCGGATATGCTTCATGCATAGAAGATAATAAACATAGTCCGTGTCTGAAACGCCATCGATACCACGGAATACGAACAGTTCTGTCGAACCAATCCCATTCTGGCCTTCTGTATCTGCAATTGCCATCTTCCCGTTTTCAAGACATGGCGTGATACGAGCAAAAAGCACATCGTGGTCCTGAAACTTTGCGCCACCTTGGCCTGTGTATTCGATTGACGCCACACTCCTCACGGCTTTATAGCCGGTGGTGATTTTGTCAATGTCAATTACGGGATATGATTCTTGTTTTTTCAGTTTTACAGTTGGGTTGCAACAGATTTTATCTCCAAATCTATCCATTCTTATTTCTCCAATAGCCTCGAATTGTGAGCTATCATATGGTTACCCCTCATGAATAACCAAGAAACGGAATCTCAAACTCACCGTTTTCCTTTTGCCGAATTTCAATCAGTGCTTCTTCATGAGTCTCGACCCAGTCAATTATGTGCTTTTTATCGCTCTGCTTTATCCGTGATGATAAGAAATCGATTTCCAGATTGTCGAGATATATAGAAGCCACTTTATTCCCATTCAAGAGGGCATGGAAATGCGGCCTGCTGTGCTTTCCGCTTCTTTCATCGAAAATACAAAACTTTAACGATTGATTATATCTCCCGATTTGACCCTCTGACGCTGGGCTTATGCCCAGCATTGAGCACCAAAACTCTATGATTTCGTATCTTTTATAAGGCTTCATTTCATAAATAACCTCTTTAGGTTCTCAGCAATCTCCGCTTCCAGCTTCTTTGCCTCATCATTCAGCGATTCAAACTCCGCATTCAAGCCCAGCATAGTCTCTTTGAACTGCGCCTCGGTCATGCCGTCGTCCTCGATGACCACGCCCACATAGCGTCAGGCGTTGAGGGAATAGTCCTGATCGATGATGCCGTCCTCGCCGTCCAGCTTCGCCGCCTTGCACAGGCCGATCACATCCCGGTATTCGCCGTCGGGGAATCGCTCGGTCAGCCAGTCGATCTGGGCCTGCCAGTAGGCCTTCGTCTTGGTTTCCTTATCCTCAGCAGCTTCCGGAGCAGCCGCCAATGCCTCCCGATACTCCACAAGGAGCGCGGCATACGCTTCTGTGTCGCCCTGATAGAGGCGGGTAATGATGCCAAGATTCTTGATCTGTTCATCACTGAATTTGCGGTGCGCCCGGTCCACCTGTGTGAAGGTGTTTCTGGCGTCGATGAACAGAATTTCGTCTTTCTTCTCCGTCTGCGGCTTGTGTTTATCAAAGAACCAGAGCGTGGCAGGCAGGGTAACAGAGGAGAACATATTGGAGGGCAACGTCACCATCTGGCTGATGATGCCCTCTTCGATCATCTTTTTGCGGATCTCGTGCTCGCTCTTGCCTGCGTCGGAGGCAGAGTTTGCCATGACCAGCGCCGCCTTGCCGTGCTCATTCAGGGCCGTGGCAAAGTAGCCGATCCACAGGTAGTTGGCGTTGGGAACCGTTTCTTTCTTGTCGGAGGCTTTTTTCGCCGACTTGGTGGAGTTGCGGGGAACGCCGTAGGTATTGAAGCGCGCATCACCGCTGACACGGTCAAAGGAGACCTCGTCCACGTTGAACGGCGGATTTGCCATGACGTAATCGAAGGCGCCGAAAGCGTTGTAGGGATCGGAGTAGAAGGAGTTGGCCTCGGTGATGTCACCGCGCACGTTGTTGAGCAGCAGGTTCATTTTAGCCAGCTTCACGGTGTCCGGTTCCTTCTCTACACCGTAGCAGCGGAACTTCATCTGCTCCGCTTCGTTTGCATTGTGGGCGTGCATGTACCGCGCAGCCTGGACAAACATGCCGCCGGAACCGCAGGCGGGGTCGAGGAACTTCTTGTCACCGGGCTGCGGGTCCAGCACCTCCACCATATAGCGCACGACGGTGGCCGGCGTATAGAAGGTTCCGCCGTCCTTACCCTCCGCCAGGGCAAAGTTGCCGAGGAAGTATTCATAGATCTCGCCAAAGATGTCCACGGTGCAGTTTTCGGGGATATCCTTGAAAATGCGGACGATGTTGGAGAGCAGCTCCGGCTCCTCCTCCGGCACGAGTTGGGCGTAGACCTCCTTGGGCAGCACACCCTCCATCTTGGGATTTTCCCGCTCGATGGCCTCCATGGCCTTTTTCACCAGATCGGCCTTCTCCGCTGTGTCCGGCGCGTCATTAATAAAGTCATAATAGGCGCACTCTGGGAGGAAGAAGCCGCACTTTTCGACCGCGATCTCCTTGCTGGTTTTCTCCATGCGGGTGCCGAGCCGCTTGGTATACTCCGCGTCGATCTCATCCTTGTGCTGCTTGAACAGAATATCCGCATAGCGAAGGAAGATCAGGCCGAGGATCGGCTGACCGTATTTGTTCGCCGCCAAATGCGCACCGGAACGCAGCACGTCCGCCGCATGCCAGAGGTTGTCCTTTAAGGTTTTCAGTTCTCTATCTGTCATTACGCTTTCACCTACATTAATTTGGGGGATCAATATCCAAATAGGAAATCAAGAATTGTTCTGCAAAAACATCACATCATAGATCGGCAGATACGTGATCTTACCGTTCGTCGTGATCTCGCGGGCATTGGACAGAACATAGGCCTTTTTCACATGATAATCGTCGTTCTTTACGAAGGTGTTTAGCGCACTGTGAACGGTGTAGTCCTTGCCGGATTTGACCTCGATGGGAACGGCGGAGAGGCTGTCGTAATCGTCGATCAGATAATCCACCTCGCCCTTGCTGCGGTTATCGTAATAGAACAGCTTGTAGCCGTGCGCGGCCAGCTCCTGGGCCACCACGCTTTCATACACAGAGCCGAGATTGATCCCCGTCTCATCGTCCAGGATCGCACGTATATTGCTGCCGTACAAAACGTCCGTCAAAAGGCCTACGTCGTTCAAATAGAGCTTGAGCAGGTTTTTGCCGACAGACTGTGTTAGGGGAAAGACTGGGGTAGTGATCGCGTTGACGTCCAGGGCGATTCCCGCGGAGATCAGATATTCAAACTCATCCTGATAGTCGGAAAAACGCTTGCCTCGCTTGTCCTCGATATCCTGAAAGACCACCCGTTTCTTCTTGCTCTCCAGATTGGAGGGGATCATATCGTAGATCCTGCGGATCTTCAGCTTCTTGTTATTGTCCGCCTCGTACTTCGACGCGTCATCAGCATAGAACGCGCGGATATCCCGATGGATCGTCCTGACCTTTACGATGTTGGTGTCTGCAATAAAGGAGTTCACGGCGTCGGGCAGCCCGCCAATCAACAGATATTTCTTGAAGAGGTCCATCACCTTCCCGTGCATAGCTGCATCCAGGCTCTCACCGGCAAGGAACTTCTCATGCATCATATCGATGGCGAACTGATTAAACCCGTTTGCCAGCAGAAACTCCTCAAAATCCAGCGGGAACATGCGCTTTACTTCAATGCTTCCGATGGGGATCGAGGTGGTCTTCTTCAAGGTCACACCGAGCAGCGACCCGCTGGCGATATAGGTAAACCTGTCGTCCTGCTTTAAAAACTTGAGCATGGTCAGCAGGTGCGGATATGCCTGGATCTCATCAAGGAAAATCAGCGTGTTTTTCTTCTCTCCCATTCGCTCGCCGGCGATGGTACTGACTTGGAAATAGAAGTCCTTGACGGTGCGGACCTGCTCAAACAGCCGTGGACCGTTATAATCCTCCGCAAAGTTCAGCTCGATATAGTTCTCAAAGAACTGCTGCCCGACGTAGCGGATGATAAAGGTCTTTCCGATCTGCCGCGCCCCGTCGATAATCAGCACTTTGTTGGAGTCTGACTTCAAGTAGCTTTCGATATACGGCTGAATTTTCCGATATAACATAGCGCACCTCCGCACTTTTCAGCATAATCAACGCGCCGGGAAACACATAATTCAACTGGTTGCACATCTCGTGACAAACACATTTCAATATCTATTATACTCACAAAAACGCACAAATCAATAGCCGGTGCAAAATAAATATATCCCGTTGTCAAGACTGCAAATCCGATTATTGCACATTGGACTCTAGTGTAGCGCCGGGCTATCATATACGCGAAGGGAAACCAAAAACAATGCGTATATGAAGGAGGCGCGGCATGGAAAACAGATTTGCAGCAGCGCGGAGGCGGTATCTGCGCACGCACATGGACGGTATCTACACAGGGATGCTGCTGACGGGGACTCTAGAGCCGCATCTTGCCGAGATCGGCGAGTCGGCGCAGGCCATGTTTGACCGGCTCGTGGAGCAAATGAAGAAGGCCGAAGGCGTCACCAAGCAGCTGAAGGCTGAGAATCAAATGGAATGGGTAGGACGGATGAACAGCATCCGCAGCCGCGCGGAGGAGGTTGTCTTTTCTGAGCTGGTTTATTGCTGAGGCGTGGTGATGTTCAAGTATAGAAGAAATCGAGTGTTAGCACTCTGCGCCGGCGAGC
>ENA-ORSL01003078-ORSL01003078.1-human-gut-metagenome-genome-assembly--contig:-NODE-3078-length-11151-cov-2.970350_pt1 | contig 11151 bp, 8 predicted proteins | sample MGYA00242190_ERZ509157 | MGnify/ENA primary metagenome ERZ509157 (study PRJEB26280, sample SAMEA2338664) | human gut metagenome | biome: human gut; feature: human-associated habitat; material: faeces...
CCGCCCCGGTTCTTTGGCTTGTTTATAGTTTTATTGTGATATAAGCGTATTTAATTATCTTACATTCTTAATCTTGCATCTGCCTGTTACTGCAACACCTGCTGTTAAAGCAAGAACTGCTGCTGCAATGTAAGCCATCATATTATTTGCATCACCAGTCTTAACATCTGATACAGATGTATCTGAAGTACCTGCTTCTGTTGTGTTATCAGACTCTTCTGAACCAGAAGGTGTACCTGCGTCAACCTTTACTAATGCATTGATTGCTGCTGTAAGGTGCTCTGTTGCTTCTTCAACATCAGCCTTATATTCTGCAATCGCAAGTGCATCAACTGCTTCTTCATACTCAAGCTTCATAGCTGCCCAAGACTGGGCTGTGTAATCTGCTTCATTAAGGTCATCTGCTGCTGCAATAACTGCTGAGAGCTTTGCTTTATCTTCTTCACTTGCAGGCTCTTTAACCTTAACTATATTGGCATCTGTTGCTTCAAAATTAATTGTAGTATCAGAATATCCTAATGCATATACTGTAAGTGACCAGTATCCTGTTCCGTCATAACCTGCTGGTAACTGGCAGCGTGCTGAATCAGTAAGTCCAAGCTGGATTCCCATCACTTTGTGCATCCAGTTATCTGCAGCAAATTTAGTTCCATATGTAGCAACAGCATTTGTTCTTGTTGCATCATTTCCATAATATGTCCACTTAACAGCCTGCATCATAGCACCTAATGCGCCATAACCATCACCATTAATATCAACTCTTAAGAATTCACCGTATGAACCTGTAGCATCTTTTACTGTAGATGTAATGTTAGCAGCCACACTTATATCCTGCTCTGCAAATGACTTTCCACTTCCAGTCTGTCTTGCAGAGAATGAATATGTTCCATCTGCATTCTTAACTGCTGTCTTAAGTCCGTTAGTATCTGCGTTAACTGCTGCTGTATACTCATATGAGCTAAGCTTGTTCTCACCGAATCCACCGTATAACTTTTCTCCATTCTTGACAACTCTGTAATGCTGCTCAAAATCAGCAAGATCAGATGTCTTAACCTTAACCGGAACATACTTAATACCAGTTACTTCATATGATACTAACTTTGTTGTTGTACCATCAGCTTTAGTAATTGTACCTTTGTTGTATGAAAGCTGTGTACCATCTGTAAGTATCATCTGCTTTCCATCACTACTCCAACCGGCAAGCTCATACTTCTTACCATCTTCTGTATCAATTGTTGCCATGCACTGGTAGCTTCCTCTGTGAAGACCATGATTGGTTGTAGCTCTTGTTACTGTATCAAAACCGCCTTTATCGTACTCACCATGTGTATCCTTCTCATTAGATGATGTTACATCCCCTGCGTTATATACGCCTTCGTTTGCCCAGTATTCCTGCCATGTAAGACCAGCATATACATATGAATACTCATCATCTGCTGCATGTGTATATGACACAAATGCAGGAAATACTGTTACAGCAAGAACAGTGGCTGCTGCAACCGCAGCAATCTTAGTAAAAATGTTCTTTCTCATAAATCCTCCTTGTTTTGCGAAGCAAAATCCGAACCCATTGGTGAGGAGAGGATTTTTGCCTCCTTATAATTTTTTCTATTACAAATCCGCCTACTTCTTAGCCGATTTATAAGCATAGTAAAATGCCTTCTTGATGGCATTGCTTGATTTGGTTGCACCAGATACTGCATCAACACCTGATGTACTCTGGTTTGCAAGAAGCTGTGCAGGAACCTTTGCATTTGCCATATTAAAATACTGCACATCCTGCGCACCCGCTTCTGATTCAGCAGTAACCGATGTAATCGTATCTCCCGATATGACTATTGTAACCATTACATTGTAGTTATAAGTCTCACACACAGCGGAACCTGTATAAGTTCCATCTGCTTTAAATGTTGTATTAGCCGGTGCGTCACTGCCTGAACCGCCGCTCAGCTCTCCACTATTGTCAGAACTATTATCCGGCTGAGCTGACTGATTACCACTGTCAGAACCATTATCCGGCTGAGCTGACTGATTACCACTGTCAGAACTATTACCTGATGAATTACCAGAAGCATTATCCGAACCGGAATTATTACTATTTACCGACACTTCATTTCCTGCATCGCCAGACTGTGAGTCTGACTGTCCATCTGATGAGGCTGATTCTTCCAGACTCTCTTGTGTTGTTCCTTCGGCATCTGTCTTAGCCGTACTGCTCTCAATCTCTTTGACCATTGCTGCAACTGTCTCTTCGTTAAAGAAATCGTTCCATTCCTCATTGTCTTCCGATGCCGACACTGTCTGTCTTCCTGCAAAGCACGACACCGTCATCACTGCACATATAACCAATGCCAGTCCATACAGAACCGTCTCTGGTTTCTTACCGTATGTCTTTCCTGCTCTTGCTGCCTTTACTGATACAGCCTTTGATATTCTCATAGCTGCATAGCCTAAGAAAACTATGCTGTAGATAACTACATTTGCAACATACATGCCAAGTCCAAGTCTCGCATAAGGTATGTTAATGAGCATAATGTGAACATACATAAGACCATAAAACACATATGCTGTGCGCTGTAACTGCTTCCACTTCTTAGCCTGCATCTTCTTTCTTACAGATGGAAAAGATGTAACTGTAAGCACAATCATTATAGCTATAAGCACAAGACTTATTACCGCAGCTGCAAGCTGTGTGGCTGATAACAGGCTTGTCTTAGTAAATAACATTCTGAAATATGTCATTCCATATGTGAAATTATGACACAGGACGAGTATTGCCGCTGTAATTGACAACTCGCCTCTTATCTTCATAAGTGGTGCAATCAGCTTGTTGCCCTTAGGCAGTGCGCCAGTGTACATTACCACAACAAACATTGCCGTTCCAATAGAGCCTTTTGCAAATATTCCTAATATATTGTTCTTTACAAACAAATGCATTGGCAGGAACTCAAGCAGGAATACCGCAATAGAGATTACTGCCGCACCTATATAAAATATATTGGCATATTTCTTAAGCGAATCTTTGAGAAAATATATAAATAAAGCTACGATTATAAGTGATATTATTAATAACATGTCTGCTCCTTCGGGTCTGTATATCTTGGTTAGCTATCTTTAACAAGAGTTCATCAATCTATCTATAATTAGTTATTGCTAACTGCTCTATAGAATATATTTTTCTCACCACATTTGTCAATACAGACAGTTAATAATAATTCTCATTAGGGCTGTCTGGTAATTATTTCCTTATTCATATCTGTTGAAAAAACGCTGGCAATGCCCTCCGATACATACACTCTGCTTCCATCGAAAAGTATCATATCAAAATCTATATCACCGCTTCTGTAAAGTTCTTTTGCACCGTCCAGCCCCATTGCAAAAAGTGCCGTTGACAATGCATCTGCTGTAGTTCCATCTGAATGCACAATTGTAACAGAAGTCAGGTCGCTGTCTGAAGGATAACCTGTCTGCGTGTCTATAATATGATGGTATACTTGTCCATCCTGCTCAAAATACCGCTCGTACCCACCTGATGTTATGACAGCCTTATCCGCCGTGCTTAATATTCCAAGATAACTATTCTCACTAGCAGGATTCTGTATGGCAACTCTCCAGTCAGAACCGTCCGTCTTAGTTCCAAGTACCTGCACATTGCCCCCAAGATTGACAATCGCATGCTCAATGCCGCAATCTTTCATAATCTGGATAACCCGCGAAGATGTGTAGCCTTTGGCTATACCGCCAAGGTCAATGCTGGAACCACCTGTCAGCGCCACCTGCTGCCCGTTTACTGATACATTTGTATAAGAAACACCCTTAAGTGCCTCTGCAATCTCACTGCTTTCTGGCACTCTGTAATTCTTTGTCGTAAATCCCCACAGCTCCATAAGAGGATATACCGTAATATCGAAAGCCCCATTGGTCTTTTCTGACACCTGCATTGCCCTGTTCATTATAAATGCGGTTTCTTCCGATACTTCTCCGCTTCCATTTTCATTTAGCTTAGTAACATCACTGTCCGCATTTCCTACCGAAAACATTGCATCAAGCCGGTTAATCTCCTGCACTGCCTTGTTTACTGCCTCCTCTGAATTACTTCCATATGCTGTTAGTGACATATATGTATCCATTGCAAATATTTCCTGTGTGCTCTGGTCTGGCTGTCCTTTTACAGCATTTTCTTTATTAGTGCATGATGAGAGCACTGTCATAGCAGTGATTCCTATCATAACTGTTAAAATGTATTTTCTAAGTTTCATAATTATCTCCGTCTTACATAAGTTAGTTCTTTGAAACTTTAAACTATATTGGGGAAAATGTCAATTTATTTCGTTATCACAGAAATTTCACCCAACAAACATAATCACATCAATATCAAATCTTCCATTATCACACTCTATACAGGCTGAGCTTTCTAAGTTTGTTATATGTACTGATGCCGGATTATCATCAGATGCAAACCGCCGGTTTAATAACTTTGGCGAAAGAAGCAAAATGTATAAAAGCCGCAAAGACAATCCAATGTATCAGAGAGATTCTCAGAGAACAATCACATATAACAACCAGCAGAACACTCACAATACTTTAATATGTATCATTTACAGTTTTTGATAATCTCTGATACCATCGCAAGCCACAATAAAATGATTTCAGACTCTTACGATTCATAGTTCTCAATTTTATTTGCGGAGTATTTATAATCCATACAATATCGCCTGTCGATCAGCCACATAAAATTCATAATTACAACATCGTTCAATCAATTCCCTGTCATGGGTGATAATAAAAATACTTTTACCCATGTCTCGAAGTTCTTTAAACAGCTGTGCAGTACTTACCATATGACAATAATCCAGACCGCTCGTCGGTTCATCAAATATCAGTATCTCCTTTTCTGCAAGCACAGACGATGCAATAGCCACACGCTGTTTCTGACCACCGGATAATGACATCGGATGTTTATCACGAAATTCCCATATACCAAGTTTTTGCATAATTTCTCTGGCTCTTTCCTGTATCTCTTTTCCGGTATCCGATGCTCCAAGAAGAACTTCATCTTCTACAGATTCACAGAAAAGCTGATGATTTACATCCTGCATTACAAGATAACATTTACGGAGCATTTCCTTTGGTTTATACTGCTTCTCTTCTATGACCGTCTGTCCCTTAAATTTTTTCTCCAATCCGCAAAAGCATCTGACGAACGTAGATTTTCCTGCTCCGTTTTGTCCTGTAATTGCTATAAGTTCATTCTTTGGGAGCTGCATATCTCCAAACTCCAGTACCTTTTTTTCTCCATAGGAAAAATAATAATTTTTCAGTACTATGTCCGACTTTTTGGCAATATACTCATGTCTTTTACTGCTTTCATCACAATGTGGCTGCATTGTACGAAGTCCGAGATTTTGCAGCTTTTGCTCTGAAAATTTAAGAAATTCCTGCATTGTGATATCAAACATAATTCTTCCATGTTCAAGATAGACTACACGGTCACATATTTCCTTAAGCCAATACAACCTATGCTCCGCTATCACGATTGTTTTTCCCTGCTTTTTCCAGAGTAAAAGCGTATTTTTTAGTCTTTCTATGGATTCTTTATCCAGATTTGATGTTGGTTCATCAAGTACAAATACGTCGGGCTGCATCGCAGTTACAGAACCACAGGCAACTCTCTGCTTCTCACCGCCTGACAATTTAAAAATATCTCTGTCCATAACATTTTCCATTTCCAGTTCGCTTACAGCCAGTTTTACACGTTCGTTAATATCGTTTTCTACAAGTCCCATATTTTCGCATCCAAACGCAACTTCACTTGTTGTATCCATGCAGAAAAACTGACTTCTTGGATTCTGAAATACACTACCCACCTTTTTTGATATATTATATAGTTCTTCACTCTGCACATTCATTCCATAAACGCTGACATTTCCGCTATACTCTCCTTCATAAAAATGTGGGATAAGACCATTTATAAGGCGCGTTATTGTTGTCTTTCCACAACCTGAAGCCCCACATAACAAAACACATTCTCCTTTATCAACTGAAATCGAAACATCTTTTAACGCTCCTTTTTCCGAATTATTATACTGAAAACTGACATTTTCTATCTGTATCATAATATCCTCCATTTGTAACAAAACCGCACTCTGCCAATATCATGACGTCATGCGGTTTTATCTATATATTACATAAATAATCTTGAAATCATTGAAATGATCCATATTACATAAGGAATAAAGCAAATAAGTACTACAATATAGTCCTGAAAATGAAAACCAATCCGGCACACATTGGTCCGCTTTACATCCCCGCCAAGTCCCCGTGTAATAGCTGCGGCATTGAGCTCCTCTCCAATTTTTGCGGAGCAGACCATAAGTGGAATCAGTCTGTACTCTATCATTTTATCGATATTTTTCCCGCCGAAGCGAATATCCCGCATACGCATCGCATCATTGATTGCCCGGAATTCATCCGCAATCGTTGGAAAAAAACGAAACATAACAGAAAGTGGTATGGTCAGCTTATCCGTAACATGCATCCTGCTCATAGCCGAAGAAAACTCACTTACTGTTGTTGTCTGCATCAGATAGGTTCCAGCCATGATTCCCGGCAGAAACCTTGTCATAATCCCGCAGAATGCAAGCAATATAAATCCAATAAAACCTGTCATATGAGGCAGCACAAACACTGTCAGCAAATAAAATACACTGTACAAAATGATGTATCCTGCTGCTCTTTTCCACTTACCTGCAAGTATAAAAAGCACGAACGGAAGCAGACAGAATAACGGAAGGTACGCACCAAATAATTTATCTCCTGCTCCTCCCAGAACAAATATTGCCATTGTCATTAAAAGAAGCATTTTCGTTCTTGGATCAAATGTGACGTATGTATGTATCATTATGCAATTCCCGCTTTCTCAAAATGCTTTTTCAACAATGATTTTCCAAATACTCCTCCGATCCATCCACAAATCACGCATGCTGCAATAAGTAATGGGATCAGCCATGAGTTCGCAAAGATATCTGTCATTTTAGTGATATACTCCTGTCCAAAACTCTGACGCGTACTGAAATATGCCTCAATATTCATAAACATTGGAACAAAGTTTCCAAAGATGATCAGATTAAATACTCCACAACTTAATATATTTTTCTTACTGCTTTTATAATTTCCCGATTTTACAATAAGGTCTGTAATAACACCACATATAATTCCAAAAATAAACGGCCAGTATCCCATTCCTGTAATCCACAAAAACAATCCAACGATCATAGCATAAATAGTTATCATTCCAAATTTATCAACTTTTGTCAAAAAAAGCATATATGGAATACCGCCAAATATTGGGACAATCACACATAAAAGCGGCATCATGATCGGTATAAATCCCAGCATTGCAACTGCTGTCATAATCACACAGTAAATCGCTGCATAGATTCCAATATTGATCAAATCTTTTCCTTTTAATTTCTTTTTATTTTTCATTTTGAATGCTCCTTGTTTTTTATCTATATATTACTTTGTTTCTTAACGTGCCAGTTTCCAGCTGACTGCCTGCTCTCTTGCATCCACAAACCGCTTGTAAATTCCTTCCTGCTTCATCAGCTGCTCATGGGTTCCTTTCTGCACAATCTGCCCTTTCTCTACAACCACGATCTGATCTGCATGGCGTACCGTCTTTAGTCTGTGTGCGATCATAATGATCGTTTTTTCTTTCGTCAGTGCATCCACAGCCTCCACAAGTTCTTTCTCATTCTCAGGATCTACATTCGCAGTTGCCTCATCAAGAATAATGATCGGTGCATCCTTCATAATCGCCCTGGCAATGGAGATCCGTTGTTTTTCACCACCGGAAAGCGTGGCACCGCCCTCTCCGATCACGGTATTATATCCATTTGGAAGTTTGCTGATAAACTCGTGACAGCAGGCTTTCTTTGCTGCTTCCACCACTTCCTCATGACTTGCATCCTGACGCCCGAACTTAATATTATTCTCAATTGTATCTGCAAAAAGATAGACGGACTGAAAGACAAATGCAAAATTATTCATCAGGCTGTTCATGCTGTACTCTTTTACATTTACACCGCCAAGGGTCACTTCTCCGGAATCCACATCCCAGAATCTGGCAATCAGATTACAAAGTGTAGATTTACCTCCGCCAGACGGACCAACGATTGCTGTCGTTGTTTTTTCTGGGATAGAGAGTGATACACCATCAATAATCTTCCGCTTATCGTAGGAAAATGTAACATCTGAAAGTCTGATATCATAGTTTTCCGGCTGTATCTCTTTGCCATCGATATCCATCGTATCCAGTTCCAGAATTGCATTTGCTTTGTCCACACATACACTTACCACATGTAAGAGGGATGAGTAATTTCCTGTACATTCCAGACTGGCATAAAGCATAAATGCTGAGATTGTCATACCAATGGCATAAACCGCACTCATAGTTCCATTGATATAAAAATATGCACTGCATGCCACAATTACGGCTCCTGTTATCTTCGTTATCACGCTTTGTAAAAAATGATACGGGACAAATACCATTTCCATCCTGGTATTGATTTTGGCACTCGCATCGTTTGCATCATTTAATCTCTTTGCCTGTTTTCCAAGCAGATTGTAGGATTTCACTTCTGAGATTCCCTGAAGATACTCCATGATCTGACTTACGAGTTCTGTATCACATACCACCTTTTGTTCCGAATCTTTTTTCCCTGCATTCTGCATCATAGAATTTACACCAAAGAAAATCAGGACTCCAGCTGCAGATATCAGTCCGATTCTCCAATCAAAAACAAGCAGCATAAGGATGATCATCAAAGTCTCTAAAATCCCCTGCGTTGTCAGCATAACCACCCTGGCCGCTATATCTCCTAGTGATTCCATCGTATTGGTTGTCACCGAAGATATCTCCCCAATACTGTTGGAATTAAAATATCCCATCGGAAGGTAACGCAGATGCTCTGCAATTTTGATTCTCGTAAAAGCACTTGCATTATAGCCACCTTCTGTCTGAAGTACCGTAGAACTTCTCTTACATACAACAGCAATCACAATCGCAATGACCATAATAGCTAAGGAACCTCCGATATATTTTCCTATCGGTTTTCCACCAAGCAAACCAATCAATATGTACATAATGGCTGGTATCTTCATTGCAGATGCAAGTGCTTCTACAAGCCCAATGACCATCGACAGTTTGAATTTGTTTCCATTTTCCCTCCCTGAAAATCGAAAGAATTTCGCCAGAATCTCAAACATATCATTCGCCCTCCTTTACGGTATCTTTTACTGAAATATGGGCATTCCACATTTCTTTATAAAGCGGGCATGACACCAGAAGCTGCTCATGCGTGCCATGTGCTGTCACGTTTCCATCATTTACCACAAAGATCTGGTCACTGTCCTTAACGGTAGAAAGCCTGTGTGCTATGACGATCAGTGTCTTTCCGTCCACCAGTTTTGCAATGGATTTTTGTAATATAGCTTCGTTTTCCGGATCGGTGTAGGCAGTTGCCTCATCTAAAATGACGATCGGTGCATCCTTTAGCATCGCCCGGGCAATCGAGATACGCTGTCTCTCTCCTCCCGACAGATGTCCACCGGCACCGCCTACAACGGTATCAAATCCATTTTCTAACTGCATGATAAATTCATAACAGCCGCTCTTCTTTGTAACCTCAACCACCTGGTCATCCGTAGCGTTTGGATTTCCCTGTCTGATATTTTCACGAACTGTCTCATTAAACAGATAATTGTCCTGCGCGACATAGGCAATTTTCCGGTTGAAATCTGTAAGTGCCAGCTCTTTTACATCACCCCCACCGATTTTAATGTTGCCGGAATCCACATCCCATAAAGATGCGATTAGCTTTGCGATCGTTGACTTTCCGCTTCCGGAAGGTCCAACAATTGCATTTACAGTCCCTGCTTTCAGTTCCATATTTACTCCATGCAGGATTTCTTTGTCGTGATAGCCAAACCTTACATTTTCAAGAATGATGGAATTATCTTTTGGAACATCTTTACTTTTCTCCGGACGTTTTAACTCCGGCTGTTCTAAAATACCTGCTATCTCATCAACGATCACTCCGATTTTCCCAAGGTCATCTGTATAGGAGCCCACCGTGATCAGAGGCCCGACAATTCCCAGTGAGAGAATGATACAAATGACAAAATCAGATAACTCTAAGGTTTTATTCGATACATAATAGGCTCCAAAAGGCAATACTGTAAGAAGTGTATACGGTGTCACCACCATCATCAATGCATGATAGACAGAACATCTTCTCATCCATGAAATGAAAGAGTCCGCATATTCCCTTGCCGCTTTTGTAAATTTAGCATAAGAGCTTTCTGTCTTTCCAAATGCCTTTATGACCTCTATTCCGTCAATATATTCTACCGCAGCATCATTCAGCTCCTTTGTGGTCTTAACCGTCCTTTCAAAACTTGGCTTATAATCCAGCATCATTCCAAAATATGAGAAAAGTCCAACAACAATCGGAACTAAAGACCAAAGTGCCAGCCGATAGTCTGTCAGGAAGAAATAAATCAGGATTACAACCGGTGCAAGCAGATTGGAGGTAAATTCTGGTACTATGTGAGCCAGAGTTGTCTCGATACTGTCAATTCTTTCCACCATGATATTTTTAAAAGTACCTGACGGTGTATCTTTCACATATCCAAGAGGTACCATGGCAAGCTTGTCGCAACACGCTTTTCTTATATTTGCAAGTACCACAAAAGTTGCTTTATGTGACAATGACGTTGAAAGTGAATGAAACAGTTCTGCGATCACAAACGACAGTGCGATCAGTACTGCTTTTATCAGATATTTTTCAAACTCCTTTTCACCGTTTAAAAACAGTTTCACCACATCCGCAATTATAAAGTACGGAAGAATCTTAAAAATAACATTTCCTATTGCGAGCAATACACTCCACACATAGGCACTTCTTTTTTGTCCAGCCCATGTCAGTATCCAGCTGACTGCTGACTTTTTCTTTTCTTTCACACGTATTCACTCCTTGCTATAGTTTTAATTTTGTTAGTTGTAACTAACCCTTGTATAATAAAATAGGTGGCATGCCGGCATCAGCCACCTAATATTATTTTCTTAAAATGTACCTTTCTGAATCG
>ENA-ORSL01003091-ORSL01003091.1-human-gut-metagenome-genome-assembly--contig:-NODE-3091-length-11111-cov-3.057254_pt1 | contig 11111 bp, 9 predicted proteins | sample MGYA00242190_ERZ509157 | MGnify/ENA primary metagenome ERZ509157 (study PRJEB26280, sample SAMEA2338664) | human gut metagenome | biome: human gut; feature: human-associated habitat; material: faeces...
ACCATGTATGAGGCAAACGGTGTCGGCCTTGCCGCACCGCAGGTCGGCATCTTAAAGAGAATCGTAGTCATGGATGTAGATGGAACCCCACATCTTCTGATCAATCCGGAAATCCTGGAGACTTCCGGAAGCCAGACAGGAGCAGAAGGCTGCTTAAGCCTTCCGGGAAAATCCGGTACAGTAACCCGTCCGAATTACGTAAAGGTAAGAGCGCTGGACCGCGACATGCAGCCGTTTGAACTGGAGGGAACCGAACTTCTTGCCCGCTGCATCTGCCACGAGTGCGATCACCTCGATGGACATATGTATACAGAAAAAGTAGAAGGCGAACTCTGGGACAACACGTACGATGAGTATGAGGAGTACGAGGACGAAGAGTAAGTCTTAAAATAAAGGAGATGACTTCAGATGAAAGTGGTATTTATGGGAACCCCGGATTTCTCCGTGGGAACACTTGAGGCGCTCGTGGAGGCCGGTTATGAGATCACAGGCGTTGTGACCCAGCCGGACAAACCGAAGGGCCGCGGAAAACAGATGATGCCGACACCGGTGAAAGAGGCAGCCGAAAAACACGGCCTTCCGGTCTATCAGCCGCGCCGCGTGCGGGATGCAGAGGCGATCGAGGAGATCCGGAAAATGGAGCCGGATGTGATCGTTGTCGTTGCATTCGGCCAGATTATTCCAAAAGAGATTTTGGACATGCCGAAATACGGATGCATCAACGTTCATGCATCCCTGCTTCCGGCTTACCGCGGAGCAGCGCCGATCCAGTGGGCTGTCATGAACGGCGATGAAGTGAGCGGCGTAACCATTATGAAGATGGATGAAGGCCTCGACACAGGCGATATGCTGACGAAAGTGGAAGTTCCGCTTGCAGCAGATGAGACCGGCGGCAGTCTCTTTGACAAGCTCGCCGCAGCCGGAGCAAAACTTCTGGTGGAGACACTTCCAAAACTTGAAAAAGGCGAAGTGACACCGGAAAAACAGCCGGAGATAAGCACCACAGAGTATGCGCGGATGATCAAAAAAGAAGACGGAAAGATCGACTGGACGAAGAGTGCCGTTGAGATCGAACGTCAGATCCGTGCGATGAGCCCGTGGCCGAGTGCTTTTACAAAAGTAAACGGAAAGAACCTGAAAATCTGGGATGCCAAAGTCATTGCCATGTTCGGCGGCGATCTGTTCTCGAAAATTCCGGGACAGAATCCGACGAAGAGTGCCGGAAAAGTCTGGGTGGCAGATGAGACAGGTCTCCATGTAAAGACGGGAGACGGCATTCTGGTGATCGAGGAGCTGCAGCTCGAAGGAAAGAAACGGATGAAAACCGCCGATTTCCTGCGCGGCTATGCGATCGAGCCGGGTACCAGACTTGGCGAATAAAAGAGAAAAAGCAACCTGAAGTTAAGGCGGGGAACTGCACAGCGGTGTGATGGCTGCTGTGCCTGAGAAAAAAGGAGAAAAACGATATGGGACTTTTTTATGACAGTACGTATCTGCTGGTGATTCTTGCCGCACTGATTTCCATGGCGGTATCCGCCCGCATGAACACGATTTTCAGCAAATATCAGACCGTCCGCTCGTACAGCGGCATGACGGGACGCGAGGCGGCGATGCGCATTCTGCATCAGGCCGGCATCTACGATGTGACCGTCCGCCACGTATCCGGTAAACTGACCGACCACTATGATCCGCGGACAAAAACCGTGAATTTATCGGATGCGGTTTACGATTCAACCTCGGTCGCAGCGATCGGCGTCGCAGCGCATGAGTGCGGCCATGCCGTACAGCACAATACGGATTACGTGCCGCTGAAAGTAAGAAGCGCCATTGTTCCGGCAGCGAACCTTGGATCCCAGCTTTTCTGGCCGCTGTTCCTGATCGGACTGATTTTCAGCCTTCCGATGCTGGTGAAAGCCGGTATCTGGCTGTTTGTGCTGGCACTGGCATTCCAGGTGGTAACACTTCCGGTCGAGTTCGATGCGTCGAGAAGAGCATTAAAAATGCTCAGTGAGGGCGGTATGGTGACAGAGACGGAACACGACGGAGTCAAGAAAGTACTCTGGGCTGCAGCCATGACATACGTGGCAGCGGTGATCGGTTCTCTGCTGCAGCTGCTCCGGCTGCTGATTTTATCCGGAGCATTTAGGAGAAATGATGACTGATACAATCAATACAAGAGAGCTGATTATGAACATTCTGCTTGAGATGGACAGGGAGAAAACGCCCTGCCATCTTGCTGTAAGGGACGCCCTCGATAAATACCAGTTCCTGCCGCGGCAGGACCGTGCGTTTATCAAGCGGGTCTGCGAGGGAACCGTGGAATACGGCATCCAGAATGACTACATCATCAATCAGTATTCCAAAATCAAGATCAACAAATGCAAGCCGGTGATTCGTGCGATCTTACGGATGTCGGTGTACCAGATCCGTTTTCTTGACGCAGTACCGGATTCGGCAGTCGTCAATGAGGCGGTGAAACTGGCGGAAAAGAAGCATTTTTACAACTTAAAGGGCTTTGTCAACGGCGTTCTGCGCACGATCGTGCGGGAAAAAGATCATCTGCCGATGCCGAAGGAGAACAATACTACGCAGTATCTTTCCGTGAAATACTCCATGCCGGAATTTCTGGTTGAGGAGTTCGTATCCCAGTACGGAAAAGAAACGGCAGAAACGATGATGGCGGATTTCCTGAAAGAAAAACAGGTGACGATCCGTATCAACCGCTGGAACAATACGATCGAGGAGACGAAGAAAAGCCTGGAAAGCCAGGAGGCAGAGCTGGAAAAAGCGCCGTATCTTGGCGAGGCGTTCTATCTGAAAAACTTTGAGACGATCGCATCACTGAATGCCTTCCAGGAAGGCCGGTTCCAGATTCAGGATGTGAGCTCCATGATGGCGGCGCATCTGGCGGATCCAAAGCCGGGTGACCAGGTGCTGGATCTCTGCGCGGCACCGGGTGGAAAGAGCCTCCATGCAGCAGATAAAATGAGAAATCAGGGATGCGTGGAAGCGCGTGATCTCACCGAATACAAGGTCGATCTGATCCGGGAAAATGTGCAGAGAGCAGGTGTTTCCTGCGTCGTGCCGAAGGTAAAAGATGCGGAACAGCTCGATGCGGAATGGATCGGAAAAGCGGACGTTGTGATTGCGGACCTGCCGTGCACCGGATACGGCGTCATCGGCAGAAAGCCGGATCTCAAATATTACGCTTCAAAAGAAAAAGAAGAGGAGCTGGTACGGATTCAGCGGGCAATCCTTGCAAATGCCGCATCGTACGTAAAGCCGGGCGGCACACTGCTGTACAGCACATGTACCGTCAACAGAAAAGAAAACAGCGAGAATGCCGCATGGTTTCTGGAACAGTTCCCGTTTGAAGCAGTCAGTCTGGATGAACTGCTGCCGGATGAGCTGAAAAGCGGAGAAACGGCCAAAGGACAGCTGCAGCTGATCCCGGGGGTACACAAGACAGACGGATTTTTCCTTGCAAAATTCCGGAAAACAGAGAAAGGACGGGCGTAACAGATGGATATTAAATCAATGACCTTAGACGAATTAAAGGACGCCTGTCAGCAGATGGGAGAAAAGCCGTTCCGTGCCAAACAGTTATACGACTGGATGCATCATCGTCTGGCGGGCAGCTACGATGAGATGACGAATCTCTCGCTTGCCTTCCGGGAAAAATTAAAGGAACAGTATCCGCTTACCTGTCTCGAAAAAGTGCAGGTGCAGGAGTCCAAAATCGACGGAACGAGAAAATACCTGTTCCGCCTTAGCGACGGCAACGTGATCGAGAGCGTCTGGATGAAGTACCACCACGGAAATTCCGTCTGCATCTCATCCCAGGTCGGCTGCCGGATGGGCTGCCGCTTCTGCGCGTCCACAATCGGCGGACTCGTGCGGTGCCTGACTCCGTCGGAGATGCTCGACCAGATTTACCGGATTCAGGAGGACACCGGGGAGCGGGTCTCCAATCTGGTTGTCATGGGAACGGGTGAGCCGATGGACAACTACGACAATCTGGTGCGCTTCGTACGGCTGCTTTCGAGCCAGGAAGGACTCAATATCAGCCAGAGAAACATCACCGTTTCCACCTGCGGAATCGTGCCGAATATGTACAAATTGGCAGATGAGGGACTCCAGATCACCCTGGCACTTTCCCTTCATGCGCCGAACGATGAAAAGCGCCGCGAGCTGATGCCGATTGCCAATAAATATTCTATTGATGAAATTCTCGATGCATGCCGCAATTACTTTGCAAAAACAGGCCGTCGGATTACATTTGAGTACTCTCTCGTTGGCGGGAAAAATGACAGCGAAGCCGATGCAAAAGAGCTTTCCGCGCGGATTTCGGATATCAACTGTCATGTAAATCTGATCCCGGTCAACCCGATCAAAGAGCGCGATTACGTGAAATCAACGAAAAAAGTCGTAGAGAATTTCAAAAATAAACTTGAAAAATACGGAATTAATGTTACTATTAGAAGGGAAATGGGCGCCGATATTGACGGAGCCTGTGGACAGTTAAGAAAAAGTTTTATCGATAAATCAAACGAACAGCCGTAAAAAGCGGCTGTCAATACAGGAGAAAAAAGCATGAAGGTATTTTCTGCAACCGATATCGGACAGAAACGGACGATGAACCAGGATTTTGTGTTTGCCTCCGCCTCTCCGGTCGGAAACCTTCCGAACCTCTTTGTCGTTGCAGACGGCATGGGAGGCCATAACGCGGGCGATTTTGCTTCGCGTTACGGTGTTTCTGTACTGGTGGAATCTGTAAAAAGGGATACGAATTTCAACCCGGTGCGGATCATTCGGCATGGAATTGAAGCAGCAAACAGCCAGATTTTTGAGCAGGCAAAACGAGATATATCCATGGAAGGCATGGGTACGACGATGGTAGTAGCTACGGTTGTCGGCAACTATGCCTACGTTGCAAACGTAGGAGACAGCAGGCTGTATCTGGCAGCAGATGGCACGTTTGACCAGGTGACGCAGGACCATTCCCTGATCGCAGAGATGGTGCGCCTTGGAGAACTCACTCCCGAGCAGGCGCGGAATCACCCGGACAAAAACATTATTACCAGAGCAGTAGGCACACAGGATACCGTAAAGATTGATTTCTTTGACATTCAGCTTGAAGAGGGCAATCAATTGGTGATGTGCTCGGACGGCCTTTCCAACATGGTAACGGATGAGGAGATTTTCGAACTCATCTGCCGAGAAGACGGTGAGGACAAGGCGAAACGTTTAATTGATAAAGCAAATGCAAATGGCGGCAGAGACAATATCGCAGTCATTGTCGTTGAACCATTTACAAACGAGGTGAAAGAATGTTAAAAGAGGGCGTTATTTTAGGAGAACGATATGAGATCATAAGCCGGATCGGTTCCGGCGGTATGGCTGATGTCTACAAAGCAAAAGACCACAAGCTGAACCGCATGGTGGCCGTCAAGGTTTTAAAACCGGAATTCCGGGAGGATAAAACCTTTATCCGCAAGTTCCGCACGGAGGCACAGGCCGCAGCAGGACTGTCCCATCCGAATATTGTAAACGTGTACGATGTCGGGGAGGACCGCGGCGTTTACTATATCGTCATGGAGCTTGTCGAGGGAATTACTCTGAAGGATTACATTGACCGCAAAGGAAAACTGAGCGTAAAAGAGGCAACCAGCATCGCCATTCAGGTTTCCCTTGGTCTTGAAGCAGCACACAACCGCAATATTGTACACCGCGATGTCAAACCGCAGAACATCATCATTTCCACAGACGGAAAAGTGAAACTTTCCGACTTTGGTATTGCAAAGGCAACTTCTTCCAATACGATCAGTTCGAACGTTATGGGAAGCGTACATTACAGCTCTCCGGAGCAGGTGCGCGGCGGATATTCGGACTATAAGAGTGATATCTATTCCCTTGGTATCACCATGTACGAGATGGTAACCGGAAGAGTGCCGTTTGACGGCGATACCACCGTTGCCATCGCAATCAAGCATCTGCAGGAGGAGATTGAATCTCCATCCAAATATACCCCGAACCTTCCGTTCGCACTGGAGCAGATTATCTTAAAATGTACCCAGAAGAGCCCGGACCGCCGTTACAATAACATGGCGGAGCTGATCGACGACTTGAAGCATTCGCTGATGGAGCCGCAGGGCAATTTCGTAAAAGTAACTCCGTTAAGTTCTCACGCCGAGACTGTTATGGTATCCGCAGAGGAGTTAAGCCAGATCCGTTCCGGCGCAGCAGCAAAGGCAAATGCGCAGACGGCAGAGGAGCCGGCCCGCAAGCGCTACAGCAAGATCGAGGATGAGGAAGAGGACGAAGATTACAGCTACGAGGACGAAGAAGACGAGGATGAGGACGAAGAAGAGGATGACCGCGATTCCTACGATGAGGATGACGACGATTCCTACTACGACGATGACGATGACAAAGCCGGAAACAAACTCGAAAAGATCATCACAATCGGCGGTTTTGCGATTGCAGCCATCATCATCTGCATGCTGATCTACTTTATTGCACAGGCAGCCGGCATTGTCGGCGGAAAAGGACCGACCGCAGCTTCTTCCAGTTCCGCATCATCTTCGAGCAGCACGGAAGTTGTTTCTTCCAGCAGCAAAGAAGAGGAAAAAGTAACCGTTCCGGATCTGACCAACAAAACCGAGGCAGATGCCGTCGATCTGGCAAACAGCCTGAACCTTGGTGTAGTCAACGGCGGAACCGAGGCATCGGATGTCATTGAGGCAGGAAAGATCTGCCGCCAGGATCTGAAACCGGGAACGAAAGTCGATAAAAATGCAACGATTACGTATTATGTAAGCTCCGGAAAAGAAACCGTAACCATTCCGACCGGCATTGTTGGAACACAGAAAGACGCTGCAAGTGCTGCACTGACTCAGCTGGGACTGCAGGTTTCCACAACAGAGGATTTCAGCGATACCGTTGCAGAAGGCTTGGTTATTTCCGTTGACCCGTCAGAGGGAAGTCAGGTTGCGCCGGAATCTACCGTTACGCTGGTGATCAGCAAGGGATCCAAGGACGCGGAAGAAATTGCAATCCGTGATGTAATCGGCCTGGATGAGGAGACAGCAAAATCAATCCTGAGCGATTTCAATATTATTGTGAAAACAGGAACCAGCAGCAAGGTGGCCGAGGGCGAAGTCATGGAGGTTGACCCGGCAATCGGAACCAAAGTAAAGAAAGGTTCTGACGTTACGATTTATGTCAATAGCCCGAGTGCACAGCCAACGACGCCGGATGAGAATACACCGACCCCGACACCGGCAGAGCCGGGCGCAAATACCGCTACGGATGTTACCTGGTCCTGCAGCCAGACCTTAAGTGCGCCGGATCAGTATCAGGGTGGTATTGCAAAAATTGAGCTGATCCAGGATGATGGGAACGGAAACGAGACCTCCATCACCGTCATGGACGGACAGGCCATTACGAGCTGGCCGTATTCTGTCAACACCAACTGGAGTGCTTCATCGTCTGCTTCTTCTACCGGAAGAATCGTCTTCTATGAGATGGATTCGAGCGGAAGTTATCAGGCAATTGCACAGTACCAATCGGTTCCGTTGAGTGAAGGGTGAGTATGACAGGAAAGATTATGAAAGGAATTGCCGGATTCTACTACGTAGACGTAGAAGAATCCGGCATTTATGAGTGCAAAGCAAAAGGAATTTTCCGAAAGGAAGGCCAGAAACCGCTCGTCGGAGATCTTGTGGAAATCGAGATTCTGGATGAAGCGGAAAAAACAGGAAATATGACCCGGATTCTGCCGCGAAAAAATGAACTGATCCGTCCGGCAGTGGCCAATATCGATCAGGCGCTTGTGATTTTTGCGTTGGAAAATCCGACCCCGAACCTGACGCTTCTGGACCGTTTTCTTGTGATGATGGAACAGCAGAACGTTCCGACGGCAATCTGTTTCAATAAAAGAGATCTTGCGGGGGAAGATTACACAGACCATCTGCGAAGCGTCTATGAGAACTGCGGTTACCGTGTCTTTACGGTGAGTGCAGCGAAAGAGCAGGGCATGCAGGAAGTGGAAGCATACCTGAAAGGGAAAACAACGGTGGTAGCCGGTCCGTCCGGCGTCGGAAAATCTTCGATCACAAACCGGATGCAGAAAGAAATCCAGATGGAGACCGGAGAGATCAGCAAAAAGCTGAAAAAAGGAAAACACACGACGCGCCATTCCCAGATGATCCCGATCGACCATGAGACGTATCTGTGCGATACGCCGGGGTTCAGCTCGCTTTATACAACCGATATGGAAAAAGAGGAGCTGAAAAACTTTTTCCCGGAATTTCATCCGTACGAAGGAAAATGCCGTTTCCTCGGCTGCATCCACGGAAAAGAGCCGGGCTGTGCCGTTAAAGAGGCACTGGAACAGGGAAATATCAGCAAAGAAAGATTTGAAAATTATACCATGTTCTATGAAGAACTAAAAGAACAGGAAAAGAGGAGATACTAGCATGAGCCGAGTATATCAGTTGGCACCTTCTATTTTATCCGCAGACTTCAACCGTCTCGGAGAACAGATCCAAAGGGTAGAGAAAGCAGAGTGCCGGTGGCTTCATATCGATATTATGGATGGAATGTTTGTACCATCCATTTCGTTTGGAATGCCGGTGGTAAAGTCGATCCGAAAAGAAAGCAGTCTGTATTTTGATGTTCATATGATGGTAAAGGACCCGGAGCGGTACGTAGAAGAATTTCAAAGCTGCGGGGCGGATATGATCACGGTTCACGCGGAGGCATGCCGCGATCTGGCAGAAACCGTGAAAAAGATTCATGAAACAGGCGCAGATGCCGGAGTTGCCGTAAATCCGGATACGCCGCTTTCTGTGGTTACGGACGTGATGGATCAGGTAGAAATGATTCTGATTATGAGCGTTTATCCTGGCTTCGGCGGCCAGAAGTATATCCCGGAGTCGACGGAGAGGATCCGTACGCTCCGCAGAATGCTGGATGAAAAGGGACTGGAGCATGTGCACATTCAGGTCGATGGCGGCATCAACCGCGCGACCATCGATGAAGTCCTTGCGGCAGGTGCCAACATCATCGTGGCAGGCTCTGCTGTATTTGGCAGCAACATCGAGCAGAATGTGCGCGAGCTGCAGGAAAAAATTTCTTCATACAGCAAAAAGGCAGAATAAGATACAAAAAGACAGAAAAAAGAGGCAGGGAAACGTGAGAACATGTATTATTTCGGGAGGGATGATCGAACCGGATTTTGCCTTCCCATATCTTCAGAAACAGCAGTTTGATATTATCCTGGCAGCAGACCGGGGTTCTGCTACCATTACCAGATTATGCCGACGTATATTCTGGGAGATTTTGACAGTTTATCTCCGGAGATTTTAAATTATTACAAGGAGAACCATGTCGCACCGATCCGGGAATTTAATCCCATGAAGGACAATACGGACACGGACATCGCATTTCAGCAGGCGATTGTTCTGGGAAGCAGTGAAATCACGATCCTCGGAGCAACAGGGGGAAGACTCGACCATTTCTTAAGTATTGTGCAGAACCTGAAAACGGCATGGGAGAAGAAAATTCCGGCTTACATCGTGGACAGCCGCAATCTGATTACGATTCCGGTGGAAACTTCGTTTGAAATCCGGAAAGAAGAGCAGTTTGGAAAGTACGTTTCGTTCTTCCCGCTGGAAAAGGAAGTCGCATCCATCACCCTGGAGGGCTTCGCCTACCCGCTCGACCATCACTATCTGCCGAATACTTCGGGTGGTCTGTGCGTGAGCAATGAGATCGTCGAGGAGACCGCGCATGTATCGTACGAGGGCGGCATTCTTCTGATGGTACAGTCAAGAGATTAAAATCCATTGAAATCAAAGAGCCCGTGTGCTATAATTTATAGTTGCATTGGGCTCTTTTTGTGCATAAAAAGAACCCGAACAGAAAAAGAAGCGAAAAATAAAAACAAAGGAGATATAGATTACTATGAAATTAGGTATCGTGGGCCTTCCGAACGTCGGAAAAAGTACACTTTTCAATTCCCTGACCAAAGCAGGAGCAGAGAGCGCAAACTATCCGTTCTGTACCATTGACCCGAACGTGGGAGTTGTAACAGTGCCAGACAAGCGTCTTGATGTGCTGGGAGAGATGTATCATACAAAGAAGATCATCCCTGCAGCCATCGAGTTTGTAGATATCGCAGGTCTTGTAAAAGGTGCATCCAAAGGAGAGGGACTTGGAAACCAGTTCCTTGCCAATATCCGTGAGGTAGACGCTATCGTTCACGTTGTCAGATGCTTCGAGGATCCGAACGTTATCCACGTAGACGGCAGCATTGATCCGCTCCGTGATATCGAGACCATCGACCTTGAGCTGATCTTCGCCGACCTTGAGGTACTCGAGCGCCGTATTTCCAAAACTGCAAAATCTGCAAGAATGGACAAAGAGGCAGCAAAAGAGCTCGAATTCCAGGAGCGTCTGAAAAAACTGCTCGAGGACGGAAAAGATGCCATCCTGATGGAGCTGCAGAACGAGGACGAGGAGAAATGGATCGCAGAGTACAACCTGCTGACCAGCAAACCGGTCATCTACGCAGCAAACGTAGCAGAGGATGATCTCGCTGACGACGGTGCAAACAACTCCTATGTACAGTCCGTCCGCGAATATGCAAAAGAGCACAACAGCGAAGTATTCGTCATCTGCGCCGAGATCGAGGCAGAAATCTCCGAACTCGAAGAGGATGAGAAAAAAATGTTCCTCGAGGATCTTGGTCTTACCGAGTCCGGTCTGGAAAAACTGATCGCAGCAAGCTACCGTCTGCTCGGCCTCATGAGCTTCCTTACAGCAGGAGAGGATGAGACCCGTGCATGGACCATCAAAGTCGGAACAAAAGCACCGCAGGCAGCCGGAAAAATCCACACCGATTTCGAGCGCGGATTCATCAAAGCCGAGGTTGTCAATTATCAGGATCTGCTCGACTGCGGTTCCTACGCAGGAGCAAGAGAGAAAGGCCTTGTGCGTATGGAAGGAAAAGATTACATTGTCCGCGACGGCGATGTCATCCTGTTCCGTTTCAACGTTTAACACCAGTAGACAAGAAGTCCCCCGCTTCTAAAGCGGTGGGATGA
>ENA-ORSL01003094-ORSL01003094.1-human-gut-metagenome-genome-assembly--contig:-NODE-3094-length-11098-cov-3.889251_pt1 | contig 11098 bp, 10 predicted proteins | sample MGYA00242190_ERZ509157 | MGnify/ENA primary metagenome ERZ509157 (study PRJEB26280, sample SAMEA2338664) | human gut metagenome | biome: human gut; feature: human-associated habitat; material: faeces...
AATATTATCCCGCTCAAACACAACCGGTCGTAAATCCTGACCATTCGGAAAAACGGAACAAATAATAAGGAAAATTGTCATTCCTGCAAACGAAATCTTCGCCAGTTTGTAAAATCCCTGTACATCTGTAAAGAAAAAGTATAAAAATGTATAAAGAGATAGAAAAAGTATAAATAATTATAAATGAGGTAATCACATGCAAAATCCATTTACAACTACATTCAGTAAAACACCGGAATCCACATATATCCATACTAATATGATTGATGAGATATTAGAGAATTTTTCATATGATAATCCATCAGAGTCTGTTTACAAGATAACCGGAGTCAGAGGATCTGGAAAAACAGTTATTCTGGCGAAAGTAGAGGAGGAATTGAAAATTAATCAAAGCAAATATAAGGATTGGCTTGTCTTTGATGTAAATCCAACCAGAGATATACTGGGACAGATAGCAGCAATGCTTGTAAAGGAAGGCTATGGTTCTGTAGATAAAACCACGGGAGTGAATATTTCTGCAACCGTGTTGGGATCAGGTGGAGGTTTTGGATATACAAAAGCGACAAATGATGCTTTTTTTGATATTGGAGTAGAAATTGAACTGATGGTACAAGCGGTTCAGAAAAAGGGAAAGAAGATTTTGATTGGGATTGATGAAGTATCTAAATCAGAAGAAATGATTAAATTTGCATCTGAATATGGAAAATGGCTCAGAGCGGGATATCCAGTGTATTTTGTATGTACGGGGTTATATGAGAACATACAGGAACTTTGCAATGTGAAAAATCTGACATTTTTTAGAAGAGCGACAACAATAAAAACAGAGCCTTTAAATATGATAAGAATGACAGAAGTATATAGAAATAAGCTTAATATAGCCATTGATGAGGCCCGTGAAATGGCAATTATTACCCGGGGTTATGCATATGCTTTTCAGGAATTGGGAGTGTTATATTTTAAGAAATGTGATGATGAAACATTGGATGATATAATACTCAGACTTAAGACAGAACTTTATGCTTATTCTTATGAAAAAATATGGGAAGAAATGACGGCAATGGATCGTTTTCTAGCAGAACTTCTGGTTGAAAAAGAAGAGTATAAACGAGAAGAGGTTCTAAAGCTTATGGGAGATAAAGCAGGAAGTTATTCTATGTATAGGGATCGCCTGGTTAAAAGAGGTATATTGAATTCAAGACAAGGATATATTTCATTCGCATTACCTTTTTTTGCACAGTATATAAAGGAATATGGTAAATACAGCATATAGTCAGATGTGAATGATGAAAATAAGGAATAGGGTATGTTTGAAAAAGCTTATGAAGAATGCAGGCTTTGTCCGAGAGAGTGCGGGGTGAACCGGAAGAAAGGACAGACCGGGTTTTGTCAGATGGATGGGACACTGCGGGTGGCAAGAGCAGCCTTACATATGTGGGAGGAACCATGTATTTCCGGAAAAAGGGGTTCGGGCGCCGTATTTTTTTCGGGATGTAACTTAAGGTGTGTGTACTGCCAGAATTTTGATATTGCAGCCGGTACAAGAGGAAAGGAAATCAGCAGGGAGAGACTGGCAGAAATCTTTCTGGAGCTGCAGGCACAGGGAGCAGTCAATATCAATCTGGTGACGCCGGATCATGATCTGCCGGATATTGTATGGGCACTTTTCAAGGCAAAGGAGCAAGGGCTTTGCATTCCGGTTGTATATAATGGAAGCGGGTATGAAAAGGCCGATGTGATTGCAGCATTAGAGGGGCTGGTGGACATTTTTCTTACGGACTTCAAATATATGGATGGAGAACTGGCAGGGAGACTTTCCCATGCAGGGGATTATCCGGAGGTGGCGAAGCGCGCGTTAGAACAGATGGTGAAAATAACAGGAGAACCTCTTTTTAATAAAGAGGGAATGATGCAAAGAGGGGTGATTGTCCGGCATTTACTGCTGCCGGGACATAAGAAAAATGCGAAAGCCGTGCTGCAGTATTTGTGGGAAACCTATGGGGACAGGGTTTACATTAGTCTGATGAACCAGTATACGCCGATGGTGCAGCTTACCTCACACAGGGGAAATCAGAAGGAACTGGAGGAGGCCGTACAGCAGGAGCCACAGCTCATGCGCAAGGTAACCGCACGGGAGTATGAGCAGGTCGTGGACTATGCATTGCAGCTTGGCATTACCAATGCCTTTATCCAAGAGGGCGATGTAGCGAAGGAGAGCTTCATTCCGGATTTTGATACGACCGGGGTGTAATAGATTTTCTACTGCAGCAGTTTTATAAAGAGCTACAGTAATGTGTGGAAAAAAGTTGCTTTTTTGGAGGTTATGTTGTACGATGGTTTACATAAGGAAAATATTATGAAAACCACTATGACAAAGTTGATTATGCGAGAGATTATAGGAGGGGTATTTACGATGAAGAAATTGACAGGATGGCGAAGCTGTCTGGCAATGTGTCTGGCAGTGACAATGCTGTTGACACCGTTTTTGCAGACAGAGGTATATGCAGCAGAAACTGCGAATGTGCAGGGAACGGTTGCATCGGGAACGACAGCAGAGCTTTTAATGTTATCCACGAAGGATGGCAAGATGGAGATTAAGATTGACAGCAGTACCGATGTCAGTGAGGCGAGAATTCTTCTGCCGGAGACGAAGCTTTCCGTAGCAATTTCACATGGTTCAGACGGCTACTGGCATGCAACCAAGATTACTTATAACGGAGCAGCTGTTGGAATTACCATTGATACTTCCAAGACTTCTACTATAACAGGAACGATCAGTGATAAGACAAATGGCGATGTCCTTTATGTGGATACCGCGCAGGGTGAGATGCAGATTAAGTATGACCAGACGACCAACATCAACGGATGTTCCGTACTGGTAGCCAACAGAAAGTATAACATCACCTGTGCGCGTGGTTCGGATGCCTATATGCATGCAATTTCGATTGCAGATGCGTCCAATACCCAGAATAACAGCAGTAGCAGCATGGGTGGAACCTATGTAAATGGTACGGTTTCCGGCAAGACCACAAGTGATGTCCTGTTTCTTGATACCAAGGACGGAACGATGGAATTTAAAGTGGATGGAAATGCCGATACCACCAATGGCAAATGGAAAACAACAGGAACGAAACTGACGGTATGGTTTTACCGTGGAGGTGATGCGTACCTTCATGCAAACCGTGTTGCAGAAGGCACAACCACAGGTGGAAATAACAGCAATACCACAGGTACAGTGACCAATACTTTTACGGGTACGGTTTCCGGTAAGACAACAGAAAGCGTCCTGTTCCTTGACACTAAGGACGGCACCATGGAATTTAAGATTGACAGCAATGCCAACACGATCAACGGATTGGTAACGGTTGCAGGAAACAGGATGACTGTTGGAGGATATAACGGAAATGACGGTTACTGGCATGCTTCTACCCTGACCGGAGAACGTGGCAGCAGTTCTGCATCTGTGAACACCTCTGCAACGATTACCGTAACCGGAACAGTTTCCGGTAAGTCTACAGAAAAGGTTTTGTTCCTTGATACCAATGGCGGAACGATGGAATTAAAGCTGGATGCATTAAGAAGTGTCAACAACTGCAAGGTTTTTGTTGTTGGAAAGAAGCTTACCGTAACCTGCGGATCCGGAAATGACGAGTACTGGCATGCATTGGATATTACTGCATAAAAACGATAAAAGGTAATATGGGATGTGTCAGATTCCCATATTATTATAATAAATAAGAATATGGATAAACCAATCGGAAAATAACAAAAATCCGATATGGTTTGTCCTTATTTTTTTCTTGTTTTCAACACATTACAGGGATAGAATATAATTAAATAAAACCGCTCATTGGAAGGGCAGAATATGTGGATTAAAAGAAACTACAGACGAAACTTAATGGACATGCATATTGATGACTGGAATCCGGAGTTTCTTTCAAGGATCAATGTGAAGGAGTATGTGGAAGCCCTGAAGGATGCATGGGTGCAGACCTTATTACACTGGCTTCCATGCTTCGAATTCCGGTTGTTATGCACAACGTGGAAGAAGAGAGGATCTTCCGCCCGCATGCATGGGGAAGCTTCGGAACCAGGGATACCGAAGCTGCGGACATGGCTGCATGCAAGGCTTACGGACCGTTGTACGGTTAACAGTAAAAGGAAAATCACGGGAGAATTTTTTGAACAACAATATACTATCAATGGTTAGAAGCAAGGGTGGATTTCAGATATCCAATTTATATGATTGCTATAATCGGGATTTATTTCAATTAGAAATGATTAGTTATAAAATGAGAATAATTTAGGGAGCCTTATGAATGAAAAAAGTTTTACAAAAATTCAGTCAATTTTATAAAAATTTGCCTATTGCAAAAAAGATGGCTACTACTATAATATTTATTCTTGCGTTTTTTTTGTGTGCTGTCACAGGATTGATCACGGTCATATTTTCTAAAATGCTTATATCTAATAATTCTGAAGCATCAAATCGGAATTTGGAGTTAGTCAGGCTTAGAATGAATGATCTTTTTGTTAATACAGAAATGAATTCTGGTATTGTGGTATCAAATTATTATATTCAAAAGGCTTTAAACACTTCAAATTATTACACACGCTATCAATATGAACCACTTATTCGGAGTATCCTCGACCCGATGACGATATCTAAATCTTACATTAGTTCAATCGTTATATATTGCAATGACGGCTATGCCATTGCTTCCAATAATGTAAATTATTCAGATGCTTCCCTGCAATCGGAATATACTGAATATGCGCCTACTATGGATGGTGTTTGGAATAAGCTCATTTGGGATAATATCCATGACTTAAATTATGAAGCAGATTCGAAGGATTTAAGTAGAGGAGTTTCTTTAAGAAGAAACATTATTTCCAGTGACAATGGCAGTATTATTGGGTTTGCCGTTCTGAATGTTAATGAGAAAGTATTTTCGGATTTATATACGAATTTATCATCAGACGATGGGATGCAGATAATGATTTTAGATTTTGATGGTAATATTATCTCGGCTTCCGGCGAAGAGTCAGATTGTGCCGAAATCCAAAATGAAAAATTGATTAATTGGATTAGAGATAATAAAACAGGCAGTCGTTGCTTTTATTATAATGATCAGAATTATCTTATTAATGTTTGCTATATAGAACGTTTTGATTGGTATCTGATTAGCCTGCATCCATTGAATATTTTGTTAAGAGATAGTAAACTGGCGGCAGAAATTTCTCTTGCATTGGGAGGAATTCTAATGATAATTGCATTCATATTTGTTTCTTATCAATCCAAGGCCATTACCCTTCCGCTCCGCAGGCTTTCCCAAACCGTTGATGAAGTAGCAAATGGTAATTTGAATATTTATTTAGCTCCATATGGCATGGATGAAGTGGGTCACTTGACTATGAATTTTAACAATATGGTTCTAAAGATGAAAACTCTGTTAAATCAAACCTTTTTTGCTGAAAAAAAGAAAAGGGAATATGAAATGCAAGCACTTCAGGCTCAGATTAATCCTCATTTTTTATATAATACGCTGGAAAGTATTTGTTCTCTGTTGATGCTCGAACGCAACCAGGATGCTTGTGATATGATAAAAAATCTGGCAAATTTTTATCGGGCAGTTTTAGGAAAAAGAGAAATTGTTTTACCTTTTCGTAAAGAGTTAGAAATCACCAGACAATATATTGCGATTCAAAGAGTTCGTTATGCAGATAATCTGACTTTTACTTATGAAATAGATGATCGAATTCTTGATTGTCCCATTATTAAACTTTCTTTACAGCCACTTGTGGAAAATGCGATCTATCATGGAATAAAACCAAATGGAAAACCTGGGATTATTTCCATTGAAGGAGGGTATGTTGGCGATAATATTTTTGTTTCTGTGAAAGATAATGGGGTAGGTATATGTAAAGATCAGCTGATGGAGATAAAGGACTCAATAGATAAGCATCATTTACGGGCTGGATTTGGTATAAGCAGTGTAAATGACAGAATTAAGCTGCATTTCGGAGCTGAATATGGGCTCAATATTTATAGTACATATGGATGCGGCACGGAGATTAGAATTATTCTACCATCAAACCATGCATAAGAATGTGAGGGAATGAATGTATAAAATACTAATTATCGATGATGAAATATTAATAAGAGAATTGATTAAAAAGAGTATTGATTTTAATGCTTTGAAATTGTGGGAGAAGCCAAAGATGGCCGACAGGCTATGGAAATGATAGAAGCATTACATCCAAATTTACTCTTATTGGATATTAATATTCCTATTATCAATGGGATTACATTAGCTCAAAGTGTAAATAAGGAATATCCTGAAATACAGATCATTATCTTAACCGGATATTCCCAATTTGATTATGCCAAAGGAGCAATTGAAGCGGGAGTGCTTGATTACCTGCTTAAGCCTTTAAATAACAGTGAATTTATCAAGGCACTTAGCAAAGCAAAGGATGTTTTATCTAACCAGAACCAGATAAAAAAAACGATATCTGATTATCAGAATCAGAAATTACGTCTGGATAAAAAAGAATTACTTTTAAAGCTGATAGAAAGTTCTGAAAACTATAATTCCTTAGATTTATACCCACTAACGCAGACTGGGATTCATCCTGACGCCGGTACGTTTCAAATAGCGACCATTCTTATTGATCGTCTGGAAGAACTTTTCGCTCCCCAATTAGAAAAGGAGCTTTGGAAATTTGCAATTTCCAATATCGCGCAGGAAATTTTGGAAACATCTTTTACAAGCATTCTATTTCAGGACTTTGATAATCATATTGTTGTGCTGACTGCCTTGGATAACGCTGATTCGGTTAAAGTGTTTGCAACGTCCTGTCACCATATTTGTCATGCTGTTCAGAAAACTTTAAACTTTACTGTAACTTTAGGAATATCCGATCCCTTTCAGGGATTATCCATGATGTCAGATGCCTATCATGAATCAATACAGGCATTGAAGTGGAGGTTCTTATTAGGAAATGCACGCTGCATCTATCAGGATGAGGTACCAACGTTATTGGATGATCTTCCTCTACACCATACAGTTTCTGGAAATCTTCTGCATGAATTACGTTCTGGTAATTATGAAAATGCTTATAATCAGGTAGAGATTTTGCTTTCTTATCCACGGACACGGGAGGAGATGGTTTTTCAGGCAATACGGATTTTATCTGATCTTGGGCAATGTTTGAAAGAAAAGCAAATACAGGAATCTGGTTTTAAGTTGGATAAAATGCTAAATGAGTTACTGGCTTTTGAACTTGGTGTTGACCTGAAGCATTATGTATTAAATTGTTTTTTGGAAGCTGAAGAATTGCTTTCTAATTTCTCTGAAACGAAGCAGGGTCTTATTGTAAATGATGCAAAACGATATATAGAGCAAAATTATATGGATAATACACTCTCTCTGTCTAAAATAGCCAATGCATTATTTGTAAATTCATCTTATCTGAGTCATTTGTTTAAACAGGAAAGCGGAAGTAATCTCAGCGATTATTTAACACGGGTAAGATTAGAGAAAGCAAAACGGTTGTTGGATGATAATCAAGCGCAATACTCGTTATCATCAATAGCTGGCATGGTTGGATATAAAGATGAATATTACTTTAATAAATGTTTTAAGAAGTTATACGGAATATCTCCAAAAAAATATGTTGAGCATAAGTAGGGATATTCCTGTTCATAAGACTATTCTGAAGAAGAAAAGTCCCTCCCCCTTATGAATGGGGGAGGGCGTCATAGATATTTTTACTATCCTTATATTTGCGGACTTACTAGAAAACTAATCAAGATGGAACTGTGGTATCTGGATTTCTTTTCCGTTTTCCATTGCGGAGTGATGAGCACAAATACCAACACCGGTCCAGTATGCACCAAGTATATCGTCAGGAACAGGTTTGCGATTCTCGATGATTGATCTAATGAACTCATGAACCATGTGAGGGTGTGATCCGCCATGTCCGCCTCCTTGTGTAAAGGACAGGTGGGTGTTTTTTACGTTGTATACGGTTTCTTTGGTGAATTTTGATATTTCGGGTGGAAGCAAGTGCGCGTAATCAGGAATACTGACGCGGGCTTTCGTGATTTCACTTCCACGGCTATACTGTTCGGCGTTTCCGTCTATATCATACATTTCATTGTATTCAAGCTGACCTGTGCGTGTAAAAATAACCGGATCTTCATCGTCAAGCTGTTGCCATTCAAAACTACGTTTTTCACCATAAACCCTAAAACATTCGGCGTAACTCCTGGCAACACCGTAAAGGAAGCGTTCTAATTCAATAGTAACATCACAATCTTTAAGCGATACCAATGCAGATTCGAATGCAAAAGGACTTTGATAGTTTGATTCTAATTCTGGACGGATTTTACCGGAACCCTTAGCATAAACCTTTTCTGGATACGCACCTAAGAGCATGAGGCATGGACCGATGGCATGAGTCGGATGCATGAGTGGAGGAAAACCATTCCAATAGGACGGCCACCCTTCCATATCTTGATAATGAGCGCAGGACATATACTGAATTTTTCCAAAATCACCTTTATCCATAAGCTCTTTAACATAGAAGTACTCTCTTTGAAATACGGTAGTTTCTAAAAACATGTAATTTTTGCCGGATTTTTTTCGGGCTGCGATGACCTGATGGAGTTCATCAATGCTCATTCCCATTGGAATAGTACAGCCGCAATGTTTACCTGATTCCAGAACCTTTATGGATAAAGGAGCATGGGTGGCTGGTGGTGTAACTAAATGTACAGCGTCAATATTGGGATTATCCAATACTTGCTGAAGGTCGGTGAAACAGTTCTCATCGGGAATGCCATAGCGTTCTTGAACAGTCCTTAACAAATTTACATTCGTTTCCACAAGAGTAAGGGATTCCACATCAGGATGTTCCAGATAGATGGGAACAAATTCAAGACCAAAACTTAATCCTACAATTGCAACATTCAATTTTTTCATAGACAAAATTCCTTTCGTTAGAGTATAGTGTTTTATATGTACAGACTTTAGCAGTAGAGTTTGTCTGAAGCAATGGAAGAAAGGGAAAATATGGAAAAAAAGGAAATTTAAATAAAGATTTTTCGTTCCTCTTTTTGAAAATGGAACGAATCATTTGAAGGGATGGTGATGGATTTACAAGATGATCTGGTATGAAATAAAGTCACTGATATCAATAGATGAATTTGATAGAATCGTTACCCGGAACCGTCATCCTGATCGAATAATGAGCTTGTGGACTTTAGGGATTGTGGTGCAAGGAAGCCGGAGCATAGAAGTACAGGGTATACAGATTTCTGTAAAGAGAGGGGAATATTTTTTGCTTCCGCCTGGAGTTTTGCAGCGGGGTGTTGAAGAAGAATGGCATGATGTGTACTATTTTCATTTTAATATGGACTGTAAGAGGGTCGATAAAATAGAAAAATGTCAGAGAGGAAAAATGTGGATCTCCTTAAGCGGCAAACTTCCTGTGGATATAGATATCATATCTTTAGTTGTGACCTGGCACAGAGATTTTAAATTGCAGTATTTAAGCAGTGATACATTAAAAGCATATTTAGCATCTATTCTCTATAGTTTGAGTGTAGCTTCAATGAAGAAGCAATACAGCAAAAATCAGAATAGCATGGTTGCAGAACAGATTTTACAATGTGTTGTGGATCATATAGAAAAAAAACATAGTGCATTGGAATTTGAAACCAGTTTTGGTATGAGTTATCGGAGATTAAATTCTATTTTTAAAGACAGATATGGCATTACGATTCATCAATGTGTATTGGAAAAGAAGATGCAGCATGCATTGCATTTATTGATTATGGGAGAAAATATTGCGAACGTTGCAAGCGCATGTGGATTTGAAGATTACTTTTATTTCCTAAAAGTATTTAAGAAAATCTATGGGATGACGCCCAAAGATTGCCAACGGCAATATTTCACAGACAACAATCAGACAAATTGTTAAGTGATAAAAAGAGACTGACGGATGTTGGTCTCTTTTTTCATAGACAAGTACAAGCAAAAAAATTACAAATCTAAAAATATTTTGAAAGAGCATGTAGGAAAATATAGAATTAACAAAAAAAAAAAGAATTCTGCTAAAATAGTTTCATTGAGGGAAAGGATAGGATGTGCTGTAATGGTGTTAACAGATAATTCGAATTATTTACAATGACTAGTGACTTTCACAAATACCTGATTTAAAGAAATGGAAGAGAGGGAAATTATGAAAAGAAAAATTATTTCTGTATTACTTACAGCATGTTTGTCAATTAGCTTATTGGCTGGCTGCGGGGGAAATGCTTCTAAAACTGATGATTCACAAGTAAAGGAGGAAAGCTCCGATACTGCGACGCAAACAACTGATACTGCTCAGAATGAAGATCCTGAGGTAACTATTACTGTATTAACGAGGTATGCCGGAAGTGATGTACAGGCACAGTGGCTTCAGACGATGATGGAGAAGTTTTCTGAGCTGCATCCTAATGTAACCTTCCAGGATGATTCAGTAGCTGATGAAGCTGCATACAATAACAAATTAAAGACCGCGATTGCAACTGGAAATTTACCCAATATGTGGATGCAATATGGAGCTGCATCATTGGTAGAATATGCTAAAAACGGCTTGGCAATGGATTTATCTTCTTTACTGGAAGATACGGAATTTACTTCCGGATTGGCAGATCCAACATTATCCTCTTATGACCTGTCAGGTTATGGAGTTGATGGAATTTACGCATTGCCATTTGCTATGCAGCCGGAAGTGATTTTTTATAACAAGGATTTGTTTGCCCAGGCAGGGATAAACGAAGTACCGGAAACGATGGAGGATCTTTTTGCTGCATTTGATAAATTAAATGCAGCAGGAATTACACCTATGGGAATGGGTGCAAAGGATACCTGGAGACTTGGGCATTTTTATAATTGTATTGCATACAAAAAAGTAGGTGTTGACAATATTAAGAAAATAGGTGCAAGAGAAGCAAAATGGACAGATGAAAATATGGTTGAAACATTTGAAATTTTGAAAAGCTTTAAAGACCGGGGGGCCTTTGAAGAAAATTTCGAAGGAATTG
>ENA-ORSL01003099-ORSL01003099.1-human-gut-metagenome-genome-assembly--contig:-NODE-3099-length-11085-cov-3.630372_pt1 | contig 11085 bp, 7 predicted proteins | sample MGYA00242190_ERZ509157 | MGnify/ENA primary metagenome ERZ509157 (study PRJEB26280, sample SAMEA2338664) | human gut metagenome | biome: human gut; feature: human-associated habitat; material: faeces...
GGTGCAGAGCTGACCATCTCCGGCTTTACCACCACCTACGGCGGCTGGGCTTCCATTTTTACCGCTGTGGCGCTGTGCTGCTTTGCCTTTTCCACCATCATCGGCTGGGGTCTGTACGGCTCCCGCTGCATCGAGTTCCTCTGCAAGACGGATAAGGTCGTGCGGCCCTTCCTCGTGGTCTACTCCTTCGTGGCCATTCTGGGCGCGACGGTGGACCTCGGCCTGCTGTGGAACATCGCCGATACCTTCAACGTCCTGATGAGCATCCCGAACCTCATCGCGCTGCTGCTGCTTTCCGGCACGGTGGTCAAACTGGTCAAGGAATTTTTCGAGACCGAATCCTGAAACCGGACACTTTTTCCACAAACGACAAAACAATTGCGAAATTTCACAGGAAGTAATTGACAAAACAGGCCGTTTATCGTATAACCTATATAGAGACGTCATATCCGGGAAGGGTATGGCGTTCCCGGAACGTTTGGAAAGTGAGGCCGCAACATGAAGAAATTCCTGAAGAGGCTGATGCTGGGGGTCGTAACGCTGGCAGTGTTCTGCTGCATGACCCCGCTGGCGTTTGCCGCAGAAAAATATCACACCATCTATCTGGAACCGCAGGGCGGTATCGGTGTGCCGACGCAGGTGTACGTTTACAAGTACGGCGACGTTTACCGCGCGTCCAGTCTGCCGACGCCTACCATGGAAGGCTACACCTTTGATGGGTGGTATGAGGATATCGTGGGCGGCACCGCGATCAAGGCGAGCAAGTACAACTTCAAAGAGGAAGGCCAGACGCTCTACGCTCACTGGACGGTCGCGGACGGCAGTTCTTCTTCCGCCGCGGCTGCACAGCCAGAGGAGACGAAACCCACCAAGACCTTTAAGATCGAAGAACATATGGGAGAAGTCCTGATCGTTGGCACGACCATTCTTGTGTTCACGCTGGTAGCGCTGCACGGCTGAAACGGTCAACTTTTGCCTGAAGTTATCTTAAAATTTTGAAAGCGAGGATTCCTTATTATGATGAACAATGAGATCAAACTGCCCGCCGCTTACGCTGCGATCGACGAGAACGAGATGGTCTACCTGAACGGCGGCTCCATCACCGACACGCAGGGCTGGCTGATCTTCATGAATGTCGGCGCCCTGTTCAACTACGTCGCCCGCGTTTTCTCCGCTGGCAGCTCCATCATCAACAACGTCAGGGTCATCGTCACCACCATTGAGGCTCTGAACAACTTCAAGCTGACCGGCAAAAACTAAACGAAATTTCCTGAAATGTCTGAAAAGCGCATCCGCAAAAAAGCGGATGCGCTTTTTTGCGCCGAAAGTGGCGAAAATCGGGCTTTCAGACGCCGGAAATCAGTGATATATTTTACGAAACCCGTTGCGAAAATAGAAGAGCGATGCTATAATCAACCGTAGTAAATGGGTAATTATGACAATCATCCGTTAGGGAGATAAACTACATGGCGGAACGTGAACTGCGGCGGATGAGCCGCACCGAATTGATCGAGATCATCTACGCGCTCAAGCAGCACGAAGAAGAGCTGGAACAGCAGAACGCGGCGCTCCAGAAGCAGCTGGACGACCGCACCCTGCGGCTGGAACATGCCGGTTCCATCGCGGAAGCGTCGCTGGCGCTGCATCAGGTGTTCGAAGCGGCTCAGGCCGCTGCCGATGCGTATCTGGAATCGGTGAAGGCAATGAATCCGCCCCTGCCCAGTGAACCACCGCAGTCTGCGGATAACGGAGGTGCGGACGCAGAATGAAGGGACGACACGTGAAACTGGCCACGATCCCCTCCATGGAGGAAGTGGACAAGGAACGGCAGCGTCTGGAATACCGGGACCGCTACGTGCGGGTGCTGAAAAGCACGGTCTACGCGCTGGTGGTGGTGGCTGCGGCGGCGGTGCTGCTGGCGACCATCCTCCTGCCGGTGCTGCAGGTGTCGGGCGACAGCATGAACCCGACCTTGCAGAGCGGGGATGTCCTGCTGCTGCTCAAGACCGATGATATGAAAACCGGCGATCTGTGCGGTTTTTATTGGCAGAATAAACTTCTGCTCAAGCGGATCATCGGTGGGCCGGGGGATGTGATTTCCATCGACCGGAGCGGCGTTGTTACGGTGAACGGGGAGGCTCTGGAGGAGCCTTACGTCGATGAACTCGCGCTGGGCGAGTGCGACCTCAAGTTCCCGTATCAGGTGCCGGAAAATCGCTATTTCGTGATGGGCGACCATCGTTCAACTTCCATCGACAGCCGAAGCACCGTCATCGGCTGCGTGGACAAAAGCCAGATCGTCGGCAAGGTGTTCTTGAGGGTATGGCCCTTGTCACGTTTTTCATGGGTGCACTAAGGAGGTGCCATGATGGGGAATCAGTTCAATGAGATCATGCAGAAGCTGCGGGCGCAGCGCGTGAGAGCGCGGCGCTATACGGCGATGCTGCTGGTGCTTGCGATGCTGACATCACTCTCGGTCAGCTGGCGGCTGCATCAGGTGGGCACGGCGCTGACCACCGACAACGAATATTGCTGCGGCATGGAGGAGCACGTCCACACCGACGACTGTTATACCGAGGAGCTGGTCTGCGGTTACGAGGAAGGCGAGCCGGAAGACCCGGACTCCGCCTTTTCCGTGGACTCGGAGCCGACCACGGAAGAGCCGGAAGCCGAGCCGGAAGAGCCGGAGCCGGAAGAGATCGAACCGGAGGTGCACCATCACACGGCGGACTGCTACGAGACCGTGCTTGTTGAACACAAGGAACTGACCTGCGGCCAAGAAGAACATACCCACGATGAAACCTGCCCGGTCGATCCCGATACAGGTGACTTTCTCTGCGGCTATGAGGAGCACACCCACACGGACGACTGCTACACCACCGAGACGGAGACCGAGGAAAAGCTGGTCTGCGGCTACGAAGAGGGCGAAGTGCTCTCGGACGGTACGGCAGCAGACGATGACGGCATTGCGGCGCTGGAGGATACCAACACCACCACGTCTGTGGCTGAGGACAGCAGCAGCGAGGCCGTTTCCGAGCCGGTGCTCCATCACCACACTGAGGCGTGCTATGAGAAGGTGCTGACCTGCACCATCCCCGAACACACGCACACGCTGGCGTGCCTTGCGAACTATAGCGCCGACGTGGAGACCGACGACGACTGGGAAAAATACAGCGTCGGCCTGAGCGATAACTGGAACGAGGCCCTGCTGGCCGTGGCAAAGGAGCAGCTTGGCTACAAGGAAAGCGAAAAGAACTTCCAGACCGACGAGGCACTGGGCGACATCATCGACGTCCACCATTACACCCGCTACGGTGCGTTCTACGGGAACCCCTACGCCGATTGGGACGTCGCGTTCATCGCATTCTGCCAGCATTATGCGGGCATCCCTAAGACGGAGATCCCGCAGCGCTTGGGCTTGGAGGCGCTGCGCGCCGATATGGATGCCATGGGCTTTGCCTACCTCACCGAGGGCGAAGATGCGGCTTACGAAGCCATCCCCGGCGATGTGGTCCCCTATAATAAAAACGGAACTGCCGACGACGAGACCATCGGCATCGTGGAGACGGTAGGCGACGATTCGCTGACCGTTATTTCTGGTGCCGTTGAGGGCGCTGTCGCGGAAGTGACCGTTCCCTTCACCGATGTCACCAGCACCATCCTCGTGGATCAGGCTTACAACGACTACGTGGGCGAGGCCGACGACCGCGACGGCAGCTATGACGATGAGATCGCAGTGCAGCCGGCAGACGAAAAGGATGCGGCGGCGGTGGATGCGAGCGAAGATGATATTTTTAATATAACTGGTGCACTCGACCTGAACGATGAGAAAAATCAGAAAGATTTAGGCCTGACCTTCACGCTCGAAAAGAAACCGGATGGAAAAAATTGGGTAGAAATTCCTGCTGGTTCAGATATTCAGGAGGGCGACGAGCTTCGTCTTGTCTTGAACATGGAAGCGGTGCCGGAGAACACCTTTAGTGATGCCCTGAACGGCAACAAGGCTTACTATCAGTTGCCCTATAAGCTGGCCGAGCCGTTGACGGATAAGCCGATTTATAAAGAGGGAAGCACAACCGAGGTGATCGGCCACCTGAACGTGAATCCAGAGGGTCTGGCAATTATTACATTTGACAAGGTGCAAGGTTTTGATTATACGAAGACTTTCAAGGCGACCATCAATGTCAGTGGCAAGATCGTTGCAAGCGGTACCAGTACCAGCGAGGATATCAAGTTCTCGGACGATGCGCACTTCACCCTGAAAAAGAAGAGCGATATCAAAACGGAAAAATCGGCTGCGGCGGAAGTGGTAGAGAAAGGCGACAAGACCTACTTCAAGTATACGGTCAAAGTATCGTCGAAGAACGGCACCGCCGGGCAGCTGGTCACAATCGACGATGTGATCACGAGCCTTTACAATTTGACCGGCAGCTATGATAAAGACTCTTTCACGCTGACGAAAAAAGACGGAACCAAGGTTGATCTGGAGGGCAAGCTTACATTTGCAAGCGATGGCAAGAGCTTTAAGATCGAGAACCTTGCTGCGCTTGGTAAGGATGAGTATTACGAGCTGACGTATCTTTATGAGGTTCGCTATTCAGGTAAATATGACAATAAATGGGGCGCGGTCGATAACACCGCAAAGGCAACGTCGGGAGAGAATGTGTCGACCGCTACTGCAAATAAATCGCTCAGCAGTGAAGACATTACGGTTGAGAAGTACGGTGCAATTGGGGGGTATGGAAATGATCAGGCGGTCGGCAAAATCACGTGGACGGTTACGATCAATAACCCCAATGGCCGCGATTTGAAGGACTATGTAGTTGACGATGCCCTTAAAACCAGCGGAATCACCATCCGTGAGGGGGACAAGGTTAAGATTGAAGAATCGACGGATTCGTATAACTTCCATGACTTCAAAGTTGCTGGGGAAAAGCAGTATGGTACGATAAATGCGCAGCATACAGGCTTTACCTATACATTCCCCGAAGGTTCGACGGGGAAAAAATATCGGTTTACTTACTATACCACCATGCCGAATGGAACGGACGGAACCAAGGATGTTATAAATGGGGTAGATGTAAAGAAAGGGGAGAAAACATACCATGCCGAGGGCACCGTGCAAAACGCGGTGCGAGAGAAGAAGCTGCTGAAGGACTCCAGCGGCAAGCTGGAAACGGTCAGCCCCGGTAAAATGCAGGAAAAAAAGTGGAATATTGCAGTCCGCACGGACGCATCGGTGGGCAAAAGGAGTTCGTTCACCGTAACGGATACATTCCAAAAGCCGACCATTGGTGGCGTGGAAGCACCCGGGCTGAAGCACTATGCCGTCAAGAAAGAGTTGGACGCGCAGTTGAAGAAGGGCATGAAGCTTTACTGGGTCAACGGTGAAGAGTCCGGTACGGAAGGGTACAACGGCCTTACAGAGAAATTCAGCGGCGTAAAGATCGAAATTACATATTACAAGGCTAGCGGAGAAGTGGCAACGGCGGATACCGATGAAGTGACCTCTTTCGAAATTAAGGTTGACTGGACGAACGCCACGAATGAAAACCTTGTGATTACCCAGTTGAATGCGGATAAGTATACTTCTTATGTGGAAGATGTGAGTTCGCTGGAGGCTGGCAAAACGCTTACGGTGACCAATAAGGTTGAATGCGGTGACAAAGAGGTTTCGGCAACGTCCAGCTACACCAAACCGGCGGCGGGCAAGGCAGAACTGAAAAAGTATGCTTGCGATAATGCGTATCACGGTTTCTCGGAGAATGCAACAGTCGAGTATGGAAAAATCATCTGGTTCAAACTGATTTTGAAAAATGTAACAGATGACACCGTAACGGTGACCGACACCTTGCCGAAGGGACTCAAGTATGAAAACTTTGTTGCGTCCAATGACACAAACTGGATGAAACCGTACTATGTTGGATTTTCGAAGAGTACAGAAAGCGGCGTGGATGCCGGTACGAGTTTGTTCCCGTTGAGTGGTCAGAGCCATACGGACGATGATAGCCGCCAAGGTAAGGGCTATCTTACGGTGAGCTACACTCCGTATCAAAAGAATCAGGAACAGACGTTGACCTTCACTTTGAAGAACCTAACAGAGGCGCAGAAAAATAATCCGGAAGGGTACAATATTGCCATCATTTTCGGCGTCCGAGTGGATGATGACAGATGGGAAGACATCCATTTTACCCAAGATACTTATACAAACACTGCAAAGTGGGATAAAGAAGAGAAAGCAAAGACAGCCGATGTTACGGTACAACGCACGAATTTCGGCTTGTGGAAGACTGCCCAACGAAGCAGTGATCAGAATGCCGCGACCTATACCGTTGAGATCAACAAGGAGAACAAGCAGTGGCTGTCTACACCGGGCAGCGAGCTGGAGCTGCACGATACCCTGACAATCCCCGCCGAGATCGATGCCGAGATCAACCGGCAGAGCGTCAAGCTGGAGAAATATGTCAATGGGGCGTTGACGGATGTAACAACAACCGACCTGCGGAGCTTTACCCTTGAGCCGATGCAGATTGACGGAATGAACAAAGTCTATAAGATGACGTTCACCGTCCCAGATGGCTGCTACTATAAGCTGACGTATGAGTACCGCTTCCTCGTAGGCAGTAGTTTGGGAGAGCAGCAGTTCCAAATCAGCAACAAGGTGGATATGTTCGGGCACGGTGAAACCAACAGCGATTACCGGTATCATTATGTGGAAGGCGGCGGCACCGCTTCACAGAAAAACACCAACACCCTGCAATTGCTCAAGGTGGAACGGAACAAGTACTATAACACCTTGCAGGGTGCAACGTTCAGACTGTCCCAGCGGGACGGCAGCGTTTGGAGTGAGGTCAAGGCTGACTGCACGACGGATGCAAACGGCCGGATCTTGTTCCGGTACGCGGATAGTGTGGATGCAGATGTTGTAAAGGTTGAACGAGGCGTACTCTACAAGCTCGAAGAGATCGCGCCCCCCAACGGTTACATCGGCGACAGCACGCCCCACTATTTCCTGATGCTGAATGCAAATCAGACAAAGGATGACGCAGCGATCACCAGCGTTGTGCGGAATTCCGGCGTTGCAGAATCGCAGATTACCTTCGTTGCAGCCAACCAGACGGAACAGATGTACGTTGAAAATACTGCCAAGCAAATCACCATCCGAAAGGTGTGGCAGGATGCAAACGGTAAGCAGGAGTCGAATGTTCCGCATGAGGACATTACCGTTAAACTGACCCGCACGGATAAGGCGACCGGTCTGGAAGATACGAGTTGGTCGAAGAAAATCACCCTCTCGTCGGGTAACAACTGGACGTATATCTACCCGGATACCTCGAAGACGTCTGCCCCCGATGAACCCTTGGAAGACGGCTACACCTACGCCGTGAAAGAGGAAAACGTACCGACTGGCTACAATGTTTCCTATACCAACCAGAATGGCAAGGAAACGCATACCGGCTTTACCAGCGGCGATACCGTAGTCATCAAAAACATGCAAAAGTCCGGCTGGCTGAAGGTCGAAAAGAAGTGGCTTGCTGAAGACGGGAAGACCGCACTGACCGATTTGCCGGAGGGCACCGCCATTACGTTGAAGCTGTACGAGGTAGACGGTGAGGCAAATCCGGTCGATACCAAGACCTTGACAAAGGACGACGGCAACAACTGGAAGTGGACGTTCACCGGGTTGAATGAAAACGCACAGTATTACGTCGTTGAAGACCCGCAGGTTGCGGGCTTTAAGGTAACTTACAGCCACACCGACTTGAACGCCGCACCCACCGGTTCTACCGTGACGGTCACCAACACGAAGAAGCGCACCGAAACGACGCTGGATGTCGTGAAGAAGTGGCAGGATTCGGATGAAAAGCCGCTGACGGAGAATCTGCCGGATAAGATTACGCTGGTTCTTTATGAAAAGGGTACACCGAATGTGGAAAAGGTCCGTGTGGAGGTAACACCGGATGCCGATGGCAACTGGAAGCATACCTTTACCGGGCTTGAACCGGAGAAGGAGTACTATGTCGAGGAAGTTTCTGTGGGTGGCTACGAAGTGGTCAGCGGCACGGGCGAAAACAATGCGGCCCTGCCCGGTGACACCATCACTGTGACCAACCGCAAGAATGCCCCCGGCTACGAACTCCCGGCGACCGGTTCCACCGGTACGGCTCCGTACACCACCGCTGGTGCGGTGCTGATGGCTGCCGCGCTGGTGGGTGGATACCGCAGGAAACGCAGACAGGAAAGGAGGGGCGAGTGACCCTCCCGCCCCTGCGGGCGGAGCACGGATCACCACAAGAAGCACAGTTTTTTGGGATTGCATGGAAGCAAAAAAGCAAATTGGAAAAAGACTTATTTCACAAAGAGACGATGAAAATGAAACACATGAAGAGATTCATGGCATTGTTTGCCGCGCTGGCCCTCGTGCTGGCGATGGCAGCCCCGGCGTTTGCGGTAAGCGGCTCTGCGGCTGACCACAATGGCAGCATTACAATTGATAATGCGGTTGATAAGACCACTTATAAGCTGTACCGTATCTTTGATTTGGAAAGCTACGATACTGTGAAGGAGGCTTATTCTTATAAGCTGAACAGTACATGGTCGGAGTTCCCCAGCTATTCGACTACAATTGACGGAGCGTCTGTGAGCGCAGCGGATTTCTTTACGGTGGATTCCGGTTATATCAAGTGGGCTGATACCAAGAAGAATGCAGGTGCAGAATTTGCAAAGCTGGCAATGGCTTTTGTAGATGAAAAACATATTGCTAGTGTTAAAGATGAGACCGCAAGCGGTTCTACTGTAAGCTTTACTGGTTTGGAGCTTGGTTACTATCTGGTTAATTCTAGCTTGGGAGCATTGTGCAGTCTGAATACAACTGCACCGAATGTTACCATTAAAGAAAAGAACGGTAACTCTATCATTGATAAGCAGGTTTTCAATGAGGAAAACAATAAGTTTGAAAAGGAAAACAATGCAGGTATTGGCGATTACGTCAAGTTTGAAATCAGTGTGACGGTTTCCGATGGTCAGCCGAAAAAATATGTGATTCATGATGTGATGAGTGAAGGCCTGACCTTTGTGAATGATACCGGGCACAAGATGTCCGTTACCGTTAATGGAAGTGACTTTACCCGATATACTCTGAAAACCAAGGCTAGTAGTACTACTACGGATACTGATTGCACATTTGAAGTTGCATTCGATGATGACACAAATGGTGCAAGTGTGCTGAAGCCCAATGATAATGTCGTTGTTACTTACTATGCACAAGTAAACGAACAGGCAAAGATTGGCAGTACAGAGGGCAACATCAATAAGGCGCAGTTGACCTATGGTGATAACCATACGACCAACTGGGAAGAAACCAAGACTTACGTTTGGAAAATTGATATCTTCAAGTATACCATGAAGAATGAAGCAGAACAGCCTTTGGAGAATGCTCAGTTCGTGCTTTATCGAGGCAATGGTGACGATAAGGCGTACGCAAAGATTCAGGATGGCAAGATCACTGGATGGACGAAGACTGAATCTGAGAGAACCGTACTGACGACTTCGAATAGTGGTAAGCTGGAGATCAAGGGTTTGGACGTAGGAACTTACTATCTGGAAGAAATTGAAGCTCCGAAGGGCTACAATAAACTGACAAAACCCATTAAGGTTGAGATTGCAGACAAGACTGGTGCGATTACCGTTGACGGTACGTCGATTAGCGATACGACAGTTAAGGTCGAAAATAAAGCTGGCACCACCCTGCCCACGACCGGCGGCATCGGCACCACGATCTTCTATCTGATCGGCGGCGGGCTGATGGTTGCAGCGGCCGTGCTGCTCATCGCGAAGAAGCGGATGGAAAACAAGTAAAACCAACCGGGAGCCGGCCGCTCCCCCGAAATAAGAGGGCATCTGCCCCGAACATATCCTTATAACATTAGGGAGTAGCCCATGAAAAAGAATCGCAGCAACATCATTTTAATATTGATCTTTCTCGTGGGTCTATCCGTGATGTTATATCCGACCGTCAGTGACTATATCAACCAGAAAAACCAGTCGCGCGCTGTGGCGAGCTACTCGGAAGAGGTTGAAAACCTGTCGGACGTGGACTATCAGGCCTATTTTGACGCCGCCGACGACTACAACCGGCGGCTGGCCGAAACGCCCGATGCCTTTTACCGGCCCGAAGAGGTGAGCGGCTACACCGACACCCTCGACGTCTCCGGTACCGGCATCATGGGGTACATCACCATCCCCAAGATCGGCGTGGAGCTGCCCGTCTACCACGGCACCAGCGACGGCGTTTTGCAGGTGGCGGCGGGCCATCTGGAGGGCAGCAGCCTTCCGGTGGGCGGCGCGGGCACCCACGCCGTCATCTCGGCCCACCGCGGGCTGCCCAGCGCCAAGCTCTTTACCAATCTGGATGAGCTGGAAGTGGGCGACACCTTCACCATCACGGTGCTGGACCGGGTGCTGACCTATGAGGTCGATCAGATCTCCATCGTCCTGCCCACCGAGACCGATCTTTTGCAGCCGGTGGAGGGCAAGGACTACGTCACCCTGATGACCTGTACCCCCTACGGCATTAACACCCACCGCCTTCTGGTGCGCGGCAAGCGGATCGAGAACGCGGAAAACCAGAAACACATCCGCGTAACGGCGGACGCGCTCCGCATCGAGCCCATTATCGTGGCCCCGGCACTGGCTGTGCCCATGCTGCTGGTGCTGCTGGTGGTCATGCTGGCCGTGCCGCATCTGCGCAAACGCAAAAATCAGCGAGAGGAGAACCATCATGAAGAGCATCCGTAAACGGCTGGCCGCTGTGCTTGCGGCGCTGACCCTGTTGGTGTGGTGCGCGGCTCCGGCCTTTGCCCTCGAAGTGGTCGATCTGAGCCGCACCGGTTCCATCAAGGTGTCGCTCTACGACAGCGAAACATCCAAGGCGGTGGGCGGCGGCACGCTGACCCTGTACCGCGTGGCCAAGGTCCAAAAGGACAATGCCAACCTGAGCTTTGTGTACACCAACGGCTTCGAGGACTGCGGCGTGGAGCTGGGGGATCTGTCGGAGGGGGAGCTGGCGGGCCGGCTTGCCGAGAA
>ENA-ORSL01003104-ORSL01003104.1-human-gut-metagenome-genome-assembly--contig:-NODE-3104-length-11081-cov-1.935788_pt1 | contig 11081 bp, 11 predicted proteins | sample MGYA00242190_ERZ509157 | MGnify/ENA primary metagenome ERZ509157 (study PRJEB26280, sample SAMEA2338664) | human gut metagenome | biome: human gut; feature: human-associated habitat; material: faeces...
AATAACCTTCGAAAATATTAAAAATATCATGAATGCTGAGCCTGAGATAGAAGCATGACCCGAAGGAAAAGATCGCATAGCATCGTGAATTGCATATACCTATATGTCATATTTTAATTATGGGTCCACATTGGCTGTACACTTAGTAATATCTCCCTGCATACCAGGAGTACCATACAGGAAAGGAATTTTAGAACTCTTAGGATAGCCACACATGTCAAAGAAACAGGGTCTTGGTCGCCCAGTAAAGAGTTTGAGTACATTGATGTATCCAAAACAGTTTGCCATAATTCGCAAACAGAGTAGAAGGGCGTGAAATGCCATCTATTCTAAGAATCTACAGATATAAACGACCTTTTTCCAATCTTGAACACTTGAGAGAACGAGGACCATTCCAACACTTACGAAAATGACAACAAAGTAATAGAGGAATGCAGAAACAGTACTATAATCATAAAGAAAGGAGGAACGCACCTGATGGTATTTCCACATGAGTGAGAAATAGAATAATCACCTTCAATGAATGGAGTGGGATGCGATGGGACGAATTCACATACAATGCCCACAATTCCTAAGACACAAATCCAAATACATTGGCGAATATAGTAGAGTTTACTTTCCTTCGAGAGCATACAAGAAGTAATGAGTGCTTCGTAGTCATTGTCAGAAGAAATCTGTCCGATTCCTGGAAATCGGATTTATGCCAGATTTGGTCTTCATTTGAAATCGGTAAATACTCCATATTGTCCCACAATTTCTAGTTGGTTGACTATGTACCTTCTGATCTTGGAAGTTAACAAAATAGATAATGGCTCGACATAGTTCTTCCCGTTCAAGAGATCGTCATCGTAGTTCACGGAGTCATCGTTATCGATCGAGAAGTCGTGATAGTCACTCATCGAAAAGTCATCGTAGTCGACGTCGATCACGCTCATATAGCCGTTCAACAAGTCCAAGCAATGAGTTTGATTTCGTTGACTGGATCACTTTGTAGTCGTGGCGCGAAGAAATCCAACTTTGATCAAAAGCCAGAAGGTGTTCCTGAAGAGTTGTTAACGAATGCAGGTACTCTAGGAGCAATGATGAAGGCCTATGCTCCGGGAACGTCCAACCCATCTGTTACATCCAAAATTATCCGTCGTTTGTTCGTTACAAATCTCCCAAAAGACTATCAAGATATTGTATGTTCTTCTTGCATTTGTCTAACTTTCTAGAAATTGAAGGATTTTCTTACAGATACAATTAATAAGTGTGTAGATCAAGAAATTGCTCAACCTCCCATTACATCTCTCATTGCGTTTAAGGAGCAAGGCTATGCGATTATTGAATTACAAACTCCGGAATTGGCAACTGCCTGTCTTGCAATGGATGGAATTCCTTTTGAGTTGCATTTAAAGTGTGGATTGAGTTCTAGAGGAAGCAGCATTGGTGTTGTTCGTCCGACGGACTTCAATCCAGATGATGTGCCTCAGCCTCAAGGTCGACCTCCTCGTCTTCATATGGAAAAGGTTGGCTACACGGCAAAGATTGGGTCTAGCGCAATTGCAGAAGCGATGTCAGCAGGAAGTGACCAGAATTGCAAGATCTTCATTGGTGATATTCCCGCGGGAATTGAAGAAGAACAGCTTATGCTTCTCTTCAGCCCCTTCGGACCCGTGAAATCCCTGACTATAACGCGTGATCCGGAGACCCATGAATCTAAGGGATTTGGTTATGTTGTATACAAGAATGCAGATTTGGTACCTGTGGTGTGTGAGAAGATGAATGGAATAAAAGTGTGTGATCAGTCACTGGTAGTACGTCCAGCAGCTGTGAAGCAGGGTCCTACGATGGTTTTGGCAGGCGATCAGGCTGTTGAGTTAGATCCAGCTATTGCTGTTCAAGCAACCCTAGATCTTCCAGATTTGAAAACTCCATTTATTGCAGAGAGTAATAAGGCTCGTGATGCTGCAGCTAAGTTATTGAAACAGGCTGGATTGAGTACAGGAGGTCAAATTCAGAAGTCACCTCCATCTCGAATTCTGGTTTTGAAGAATATGGTGACAAGAGATGATTTAGAGGTAAGAGAAGATGGAAAGAGTAAACAATAGAATGTTGAAGACTATTTGGATATTAAGAGTGATATCGAAACAGAGTGTTCACGATTTGGACAGGTTTTGTCAGTGGTGATCCCAAGAGGTGAAGATCCTGGTGTTGGTAATGTTATTGTGGAGTACCCAAGTATTCAGCAGGCTGCTGGAGCTGTTGTAGCATTGATTGGAAGGCGTTTCAACAAACACATTATTCGGGCAGCGTTCATGTCAGAAACTGCATATGCGAATAAGCAGTATAATGTTTTCCTTGTTTGTTGGTGATATTAGAATAAGTGACTGGTCATTTGGTGATTGAACAGAGTGGTGAACGAACAGATTTTGATTTTCAATGAAGAGTACTTAGTTGTATTTCCGATTTCACAAATAGAAATCATCCTATCTCTTCTCTTTCTCTCCCTCTGTCTTTCAGAACAACAATTCTTCCAATCAACACAATTACCAGAGAGGAATCGTGAGATACCAAAGACAATTGTATTAGTGAAGAAGAAGCGTTGAGTATTAGAAAGAACAAGAACAGCGATTGTATGTATTAGAAGAGGTCCTTGTAGTGAATATTGAATGGATGATAAGAATAGAAAGCAAAAGAGAAGTTGTTAGTAGAACAAGTGTTAGAACAGAATCATTTGAAAGAGAGTCTGAATAGAAAGATTTCTGAACTACAGAAAGAATTGAAGAAAGAAGAGAGTAGCTTGAGTTCTTTGAAAGCAGTAGTTTGATGTGTTTGATATTGAATATAGGAGTTGAAGGGATATGAAAATGAATGGAATAGGCTGAAGGATGAGAAGCGAGTCTTGGGTCAGTCAGTGAAAGAAGTGAATTCTTCAGTGAATTGGAATGAGTTTGCAGAAGAGGAATATAATCGAATTTGTGATAAAGTGAGATATTGGTTGAAGGTTGTTGAAGTGAGAGTGAAGGAAGTGGATAGAGAAAGGAAGCGTATTCTCCAATCAGTACGAAGTGATCCAGACATGAGAAAGATCCTGGGATTCTTGGAGACTATGTGGAGTGTGTGTGAAAGAAGTATTGGTTGGTTGAAGAGCTGGTTGTCAGAGTATGTTTGGAAGAATGTGAAACCGATTATGAGACCGTTGAATGGAGTGTGGTTGAAAGTGAAGGAGGTGATATGGAGGTGTGTATCGTGGGTGATAACAAATGGGATAATCTTTGTGGATAGTACATGGTTCGTATTGTGTGAGAATCCTGCTGTAAGATCGAATGATGAGACTGAAGACTAGACACGCGATCATGCTTCTTTGTGGTTCTGGATGATCATGGGAATCTGGATATGGTTTATTGTAATTAGGATTCGTTGGTGTTATGGTCTTTTGAAGAGTCTTATGAACTGGGTGAAATGAACTGTTTGTTGACTCAAATGAACCATTCTTTGTATACATAAATTCATCAAGAGTATTAAAAGAAACAAAACACGTCAACACACGCCAAAGAGATAACAATCACATTCACAATACTCTTCAAAAATGGTTGTCACGTATTCACGATTTAGATGACTCCTCAAGCTATCGAAAACAACAATAATAACTGATTCCAGTTTGTTATTGAATCTGACCCAAAATTGGAATTCCAGTATCTGACAACACGTTACTTCATCTTGGTTTCGTTCCAATTCTTCATAACTGTTATGTATCCATATCAGAATCCATCACTTCCAGTATGTTATTCTTTCCGCATCTCATTATGTAGCCATCTGGTCCGGCTTATGGGTATCCTCGTCCACAGCAACAATTCGGAGGTCCCTATCCACAGGTATGTGCGTGGTTCGGTTTATTTCGATCCGGTAGTTACTAACATTTCTGTAGGCACCTGGATATCAGAATCCGCCCTATGGATACCAACCTACCAGTTATTCTTCTCCATATGGTGTGACTGGTCAGGTCAATTATTCCACCTCAACACCAACATACGTGACTGGTCCTGTACCTCCACCCAGAGGTGTTATTAACGGTGCCTATGGTGCTCCTCAACCAAGATCGTATTATGGGGGATCAGGTCCTTCTGTACCTACTTCTATGAATTTCCAGTCTCAGAATATGAATCCTGCTGGAAGAAACCCTACTATGGGTTCCACTATACCAATGAGTCAGACTCAGCCTTTCATGACTCAGCCTTCCGTAACTCAGCCTTCTATGAATCAACCATTAATGAATCAAGCTACTATGCCTCAACCGGCAACAAATCAGCAAATGGGTATGAATCCCGCGGGATTCATGCCTGGAGGTGCAAATCCTCTCCCCCCACCTGTTTCTTCCTATGATCCTAACCGTTATTTTGATCAGCATCCAACAGTAGGTCGCTCTTCGACTCCAACACCAGTCCAGAAGGGAAGTATTGCCCAGCAGCGATTGGTATCAACAAACCAGAATCCCTCAATTACCCAGGATCCTTCAACTATCCAGAATCCTCCAACTATTCAGTCAAAGCCTGGTTCTACCAAAGTGAAAAAGGAAAAGAAGGAGTTTTATGATGTTGAGGTCGAGAAAGGGAGTAGATGATAATGATCAAGGTGATTGATAGATATCAAACGACTGAACGAACATGAAAGTATGGGAAAGTTGATTGAAGTAGCGTCTTCTGATTATTATCATAATGGAGGCTGGGTTATGGTAACAACACATCGACTGATTCTATTAACAGAAGATCAAAGTGGAGGTGTGTATTGGCCTCTTAAAACTACTTCCTTTGTTCAATTGGATTCGAATTTCTTCAAAGGATCAACATTTGTCTTCCAGTCAACAGTGGCCAATGCTTCTAAGAGAAGTCTACGAATCAAAGATTCAAAAGAAGCTGAAGTCCTCCAGAGTTTATTCCTCACAAATCAGGAATTCCATGAATATGATACAGTGTATATTGTCAATCGAAATAACATTCTTGCCGTGTTTAGAGAGGAATGTACTACAGTCACTCGTTTTGCAGATGCTCTCTCCATTTGTAGTCATAATGCTAATGCTCTATTTATTTGGCTAGTGTCTGTTGTATGAATGAATGATTCTTTTCGAGTATAGAATAGTGTTCTTCCTTTAGTCAAACAGCAGTGCTGCTGCAAATGAATGGTCGAAATCTACAATTGGATCTGTGTCACTTGATGACTGTGAAATGTTAGATGTAATCAAACAAGGAAGTAGTGAAGAACAATATTATTTAGAATTGGCTAAACAAATTGCACAATTCTTTTCAAAGAGTTCATTAATGAAGACATATTGTGGAGCCATTCCACTTCTTGACGCTTATTATTACTATGGCAAGGTTACTGCTACTAATCTGAAATCTCCTAATGAATTTGTTAAAGCTTGCTCATTATTGACAGAAGACAAGGTGAAAGAGAATTCAGTTTATGTTCATGTGATTGATGGAAAACAAGTTCTTTGTACTGGTAATGAATGTGAGATGAGAATGATGAGTAGAAGCTGCTTCATTTGAAAAGGTGGAAGAATCGATTTTGACCGCAATCGATCGAAATGGAGGATTTATTGCAAGAAATGCTCTTATTCGTCAGTTGGCGATGCCTGTTGGTGTCTGTGATAATATGATTCAGGTTAGTTTGAATCAATAGATGCTGATGTGTAGAAGGTTGAGAAGAGTGGTAAAATCGTACGAGATAATGACAGCAGAGATGTCTTCTTCTATCTCAACTCATTTGCTCGTGTATCCACGAAAGTGATCCCAGCTTGAGTTAGTAACAAACATTGCAATTCTCTTTCTTTGTTATGTCAATTTCAGGTTCAGTAAGAACAAAATGACTCAATACGGCAAGAGAAGCCCCGATAAACATTCCAATAAACAGCATAAGCAAGCAAATCGTAATTGGTGAATTGTTTAGATATGTCGAAATGAAGGCATCCAATCTCTACACATGTTATCAACTAGACTAGAAATCACTTTTGTAATTAACTGCAGTTTTGAAGGAACCATCTTGATTGGATGTGCTTCTACAAATTTGTGTCTAAAAATGAAAGCAATAAACAGTCCTAACGTCTCTAAAACAAATTCTGTAAATTCCTTGACATGACGAGGTCCATCATATGTCATATACTTGTTCTACAATGAAAACAAATTGCATGTAGTACTCCAGAAATTAAGATGAATGTTGGATACGTCCCAATATTAAATTGCTTGGTAATCTTGGGATTCTTATTTCCATCAATCTGCAGATCATTCAATGGCATTGCACCTACTGTTGCTACGCTATATCGATCACCCATTGCATGGTCAAATTCTAGCAAATCCTTCTTTAATTTCCTGCATTGTGAGCACCACTACAATGAAGAGAAGGAAATAAACTCACAGGCGAATCGAACATAACAAACCATTTGGTTTTGCTACCAGCCAAAAGGACTTTGTCAAAGAAATCATCATCCGTTAGTTCAACAATATCTATAGTTTAGAAAACAATCCAATTTCCAGTACCTGCTGATCCAACTGCAAGAATAAGAAATAGTACATAAACAAATCTACGAATCATCTCTCACTACTCAAAGGGACAATCTCATCATCGCTTTCTATAATCAGAAATGACAAAAGAAGTACCGATTCAGATCCCTCTTTCCCCGTGTAATTGTCATATTCACAATAACAACTTAAATCCATTGTCTTCTGCAACAAACAAAATACAATTCATATTGTGGGCATATTACGCCTCAATTTGACTCGTTCCAAAGAGAATCTTGAGTTTCTTTCCAATGTTAATTGGAGAGGGTGTTGTAACCATCTGATAAGGCTGGAAAGAATACGAAAACAAAGCGTTTCGAACTCCTACCTTGTTACCAACTGTTACCATTTTACTCAACATCATTCCCTTCTTCACTTCCCGTTTTCGAGAGTTTCTGTATACAAAACTGACCATAGCATCATAGTACACATTACTAACAATCGCCACTTCATGAGCTGTAAACTTGATGGCTCTGAAGGCGACTTCTTCGGCTGATCCTAATGGGAAGAGTTTCGCTCGGAACCAGCAAGACCCATAATTGGGATCAGAATAAACACACTTATTGATGATGGCACGATAATCCCGAGCAGTCATGAGATAGCTAAGGAAGCATGGATTATTACTCCTTCCAAACATTAGCAGTTCCTGACTAGTGATCATGGAGAGACGAATAGCCTGAGAATGAGAGAAGGAAACAAAGTATACTTCAATGAAAGAATCACCATATTGAGGAGTGAAGTAGACAGCAAAGTTGAGACAACGCTGAGCATTGACAGGATGAAAGTGACGACTCATCGGATTCATGAAGATACGAGCACCTTCACACCAGACCTCACCACTCTTACTGACATATTGAAGAGCAGAGAGGAAGATGGATAAGGCCATCGAGGAGCCATACAATCTATATCTCATTCTCTAATTGATCAGATACTGATGAGTGAGTTGAATAAGTGAAGACCAGAGTCTACCTGCTGACAAGTAATGAACCAGAGAGACACGATTCAAATCATAAGCTTTCAGAATATCTCCTTCACGCAACTATCCATCACTCGGAATAGGCACACTTACCAACTGTTGAATACGTTCCAAGACCAACTTCCATTCTTCAGGGAATCGAATCATGTTTATCATAATGACTTTACCAGCCACATCAGGTGAACCAATAAAATCCAAAATTCGAGCCAATTCTAGACATACGGCATGTGTACTACGACTAGGAGCAATCTCCGTACTTCGAACCAAACACTATTCCTAACTTCATTATCATTCTCTCACCTTTATAGCACTCATACGACGTCCTGCCAATCCCAGTACTCGTCCTGCCAATAACCACACCTTCCATTGATAGTCTTCAGGACACAACAGAACACATTTCTTCAAATAATCAAAACAGAGACGTACCACTTCAGGATACGTCATACAATACTCCCGAAGATATCGTTTCTTCATCCTTGTCCAGAGACGAATGTGTGTGAACGACCGTAACTGAGCCTGAGCAGCGATGTAATAAACCTTCCATTGGAGTTCATTTGGGAGACACTCCAATGCCTGATCCAAATGATATGTCAGATCACGATTCCGAGGTCGAGAAGCAATATCACCCCGTTTCCAATACACAGTATGATCCTGTTCCAGAACACTGAATGTAAAGAACCAGATAGGCCCATGTTTCGTAAGTTTGGTTAGAGTATTCTTTAATAAGGATAATCCTTTCTGATAGTCTTCGGTCTTAAACACGAACCGAATATAGTCCAATGTCACACTTCCTTGTGTGAACATGGTTCGTTGTAACAGATTCTGAAAGAGATCACTAGCTCGATATCCATATCCCAATTTCGCTACAACAATGGCAGCTTCAACAATACTCTTCATGCATCGAGTCCCATTGGTAGCCATGAACTGTCTCGCACACTCCAATACTCCATCACAATTCCTCAATCGTTCTTCAATCTTAACACGCTTCTCTAACAGAGTTTCATTCCCTGGAATATAGTGTAAGCCTTGCAATACCACAGTTCGCGAATTCTGAACATTGCCTAAATCCAGTTCCAATCGACTCAATTCAATCCAGATAATGTGACACGTAGGATACTCACAACACAAGTACTCTAAAGCAGTACGAGCTCCTTCAATATCTCCATTCTTCCGTCTCTCAACAGCTTCACTTACATGCTGTCGAATCATTGCATACAATGAACGTTTCAAGAGAGGATCATGATTCGAAACGTCACCAGTTGTCGCCATAGTCCGAACTGTAGGTTTTCCAGATTGGTGTTCCCATGGAACATACCGATAACTCCGATTCTGCTGAAATGTTGGCACAGAACGCTGAAGTCCTTGCCATCGATTTGATCGATTCTCGTCTGTCAGCTGATCAAATCCAGAATGGTCCCATATATCCGAGTCCACATCCTTCTTTCGCTTCTCTTTCCCCTGACGATATGGATTCATTCGTACTGGTCCAGACTTCAAATCTGGAGCATAATAGGAGTTGTCTTGATAGCCGCCAAGAGGAGTAAGATCATCACCCAAGTACCCCGTAGACAAAGAAGGTGAAAAGGAAGGTGATCTCCCTGTTTCATCACACGGAGTAACATTCATTTGTAAGGAAGAATCTAGAGATAAGGGAAGATAATAGAATTGACAATGAGGTGAACGCTGGATCGGGAGCACTTGCATGGACCTATCGGAAGGTAAATAGCCTGATTGATAGAGAGGATCATACGACTGCCTTCCAAGATAAGGATCCGAATCCAGCAAATTGGAGTAACTACTGCTTGCTTGATGAGTGTTTTGCCTTTGATATCCAATTGCTTGGCGATCTCTTGACAGAGAATACGAAGAATCCGGATCACCTTGGAAGAAGTACGGGTTGTCCACAGAATTCAATCCAGAATAATAAGATTGACATGTAGAAGGCACATAGGAATAATTCATTGGGGCATCATACCGAGACCTATTGTTTACGTACGCTGGTTGCTGATAGTCAACACTACGTGTGAATCTATAGCCATTCTTATACCCGTTGTATCCATAATTAGAAGAACCATAGTGATCCTAGCGATTACCACAACCAAGCATATTTACATAATAATAATAGTTTGAAGATGGATGCGAACTACTGTACAAATTGTCCCCTACATAACGGTTTTGTATAGGTACTCCTAACGAATTATCCACTCAACGAACCCAAACTCTCATTAGATGATGATTCAAAAGAGTAGGCATCAGTCTGAACGTGAAAACAAGGAAAATGATCTTACTGGTGTATACATTACCAATACACAGTTTTGAATTCCTAAAAGTGGTACAACAAGTACTCTGAGACAAAACAGAGGAAGAGAAGGACTGGGTGTTTTCTCTTTTACCTTCTTTTGAAACGAACTTGATCATTGGAATGATTGTAATGATCCTTGTGGATGGAATGTAATTATTCAACCTTTTACTAAAGTGACTTGGATGGATAGCAAGATTAAGAAGAATGTGTTCATAGTGTGCTACTCACGGATGAAAATAGTAAATAAAGGAAGTATATCAAACGTAAAGAACAATACGATTGATGATTGAATGACCACGAAATACCTATTTCAAGTGCAACGACAGTCATTCCAAGCCCACTCAAAAAAGGCGGATTCCTTCTTATCTTGATTCTATTTTGCAGTCTCATCCACAGCCTTTTGAAAAGAAGTCTATTTTCCAAGAATGAGAAGGAAGTCGTCATTCTCTGATCTGAATTCTGATTCCGATGTATCTAATTCGTGTTTTTAGATTCTTATCACATAGATATCATTACCACGTAAGAGAGGAAGACGACCCAAACCAAAAGATAAGGAAAAGAATGATACTGAAACTGTTAAGATCCCAAAGAAGAGAGGGAGGAAATCGAAGAAGGAATTGGAAGCTTTGGCATTACAGGAAGCCGAATCCAATTTATCTCCTACAGAACTGATTCGATTACAGTTGGAACAGTTGTAATTGGGTTGATAGATAGACGTCTTGATATGATTGACCGAGTGTGTGGGAGACGACGATCTGTGGAGTCAAGTAACGGGTGGGAATATGCTCTCAAGCACAAGGGTGTTTCATACCTTCATCTGGAATGGATCACATCGCAACAACTTGATGAAATGGAGTTAAAGAAGAATGTGGTAATTAATCGCTTTTTGAAGAAATTGAGTGAGTTGCCAGATGATTCTCAAACAGAAACATTGCTTTTTAACCCTGAATATATGAATGTCGACTCAATCATTGATTGTGTTGATGCAATCATTGAGGTGAATCCCAACCTCTATTTAACTGGCTGGAGGTTGCTAAATCCAACAGAGGAGCTAGATAAGAAACTGAAGATCTATCATCTCCCAGAAAGTTGGCGCAAACGACTCGGATCAGATGAAAAAAAGAAATCAGACGATACGGACATGATGAGTGAGTTGGCTGGTGAGAATCCATATATTCATCTCAAGAAGAACATTTCCTCTTTCGTCAATTCTCTGAATTGTACCTGTGATAAGAGTACCTTCCTGGCTCTTAAATTCATTATACAA